>ERZ808240.150-NODE-150-length-94341-cov-12.110494_pt1 | contig 94341 bp, 93 predicted proteins | sample MGYA00521084_ERZ808240 | MGnify/ENA primary metagenome ERZ808240 (study PRJEB31516, sample SAMN03275571) | gut metagenome | biome: mammalia-associated habitat; material: feces | host: Papio cynocephalus | place: Kenya | collected 2012-08-06 ...
TGGAATAAGAACCTTGGCTGGTTAACCTTGGCTGGTTAACCTTGGCTGGTTAACCGTAGTTAAGTCAAAGTGGTAAAAAATAATGTCGGTTAACCTTTGGGGTTGACCGACATTTTTCTATCTACAAAAGGAGAAGTTATGAAAAAACTAAAATTAAGTTTATCAATTGCATCACTTTGCTTGTGCATTGCTGTTTTATGTTTTGGTGTGTTCAGTGCAACAAATGTTTCTTACAACATAGGTGGAAGCATTAGTTATGAAGTAAATGATGCTTTTGTAAAAATTAACACAAAGGTTTACAAAAATTCAAAAAAATATAATCAAGGTGATTTGGAAATTCTTGCCGAAGAACTTGCAGACGGAACAACAACAGTTGACAAAGAATCATTTTCCTTGGACAATTCTTTTAATATTGGGGAATATGATTCAACAACTCAAGAATCTTTCTCGTTTGACCAACTAAATTTAAACTTTTCGTCAACAGACAAGTGTTTTCTTGTTGAAACAGAAGTAAAAAATTTGAGTTCAAGCACAAATGTTTGGGTCCTTGCTGACTTGGAAAATATTTCAATGCCAGAAAATGTTGTTCAAGGTAACAATGTTATGATTAGGGAAATTTCAAGCAGTTCACCAAAAAAGATGTATTTTGCAATTAGTATAAAAGACGATAAGTCAAGCGTTGCAACATCAAATTTTAAATTGCAACTAAAAGCAGGAATTGGAGATTACTCATTAACAAGTGAAAATCTTTCAAAGGTTAATCTAACTTGGACTGATTCAAATTGGATTGCATCACCAAATGGGAATAATGCAACAGGTTTGTTTGTATTTCCAGAAAGTTACACAAGTGAAGGACATACAGGTGCGGTTACAGTTGCACAAGGAAATGTTGACACAGAAAATCCATTAAATTCATCAAGTAGTTTTTCAAGTTCACAATTTACAACAATTGTTTTGCCAGAAACAATGATACAACCACCAATTGCAGGCTTGTGTATGGTTCCCACATTAACAAGAGTAATTTTGCCAAGTAACTATGTTATGGATGTTGCATTCCTTGCAGGAACGGGAATTCATAGTGCAAGAGTGAGAGCATTAACACAATATAGTTATGCATATTGCACAAATCTAGAAAGCGTAAAATTTTATGACACAGTGACAAAAATTGAAGTGGGGACAAACTCATTTGCATATTGCTCAAATTTAAAATACTTGTTTATTCCAAAAACTCTAGAAGTTTATAATGTAGAAAGTAATTTTGAAGGTGATATTGCGGAAGGCGAAGATGAAACAATATTAATTTGCGCATTAAATGGTAATGCTATGAGTCTTGAGAATATTGAAGTTGACCCAGAGCATAAAAGTTGTTCAACGATTGATGGTGTACTATTTAACAAAGATAAATCTATTTTGGTAAGTTACCCAACTGGAAGAAAAGATAAATTTTATGCACTTCCAACAACTGTTAAAAATTTCGCTTTTCAGGCATTCTGGGGAGCAGAGAATTTGGAAGAGGTTGATTTTGGTAAGTATATAACTTGTTTAGATAATTGGGCGTTTGGAAATTCGGGATTAAAGCAAGTAATAATTCCGGACCAAGTCACAAGACTTGATGATGATGTGTTTTCTGGTTGTCCAAATTTAGAGAAAGTAGTGATTGGTAAAAACGTAAGTTATATTGGAGTAGAAGCACTTACATGGTGTCCAAAACTATCTTATATTGAACTAAATTCAGAGGTAGACACAATTACGATTAAAAATTCTGCATTTGCAAATGGAAAACCCGGTGAAGGAATAAGTGGAATTGTAGTTTCTTCATTCGCAAGAGTTGCCAAGCAGGCAGGAACAACAGTTTACACTTTAAACAAAGGGCAAAATAATATTGAACATATGGACACGTTATCCAGTTATGGTGGCTCATCCTCAGAAGGTAGTGATATATATTTATTAACAAAAGCTTAAAAAAATGTGGCAAATGCCACATTTTTTTGTGCTAAAAATTTTTATAAAATATTTTCTTGTTTTAATATATCGTGGAGTTTGTGGGTAGGAATTCCAATAACTGTTGACAAATTACCAACAATTTTTTCAACAAACATTCCAGCGCCACTCTGAATTGCATAAGAACCAGCCTTATCTACATATTCGCCACTATCAATATATCTTTCTATATCAAGAGTAGATAACTTTTTGAATTTAACTTTTGTTACATCGTGGCAAAGATATTCTCTTGTTCCATTTCTATCTTGAACCATAACACAAAGTCCAGAAACAACTTTATGCCATTTGCCAGATAACATTGTAAGCATATCTATTGCATCTTCACGAGAATGTGGTTTGCCGAGTAAATGTTTGTTAATATAAACCATACAGTCACTGCCAATAACAAGTCGATTTCCTTTTGTTCTATTAAAAACATCTTCACACTTTTGTTTTGAAAGTATTTCGCTTAATTTTTCAAAGTTGACCTTTTGTTGCATATCTTCTTCAATTTCTGGGGCTTTAACTTCAAATTCAATGCCCATTTGTGTTAAAAGTTCTTTTCTTCTTGGGCTTGTTGACGCAAGTATAATTTTCATAATTTTCTCCGTAAATACAATTTAACATTTTGAATTATGTTTGTCAAATTTTGCATACTAAATGTGTGAGTTATTTTTCATATCATGCAAAGTTGCAATCAAAAATAAAAAGGGGAGAACTAAAGTACTTTGAGTTTGTTGATGAATACCATGGAATAAGTCCAGCACTTGTTTTATATTTTACTGACGGCTCAATATTCCCGGTAAGAGATTATATGTTTGAAGATTACTACAAATTTTTGTTTTTTTCACAATAATTGTTAATGTCATTTCGGAACATACTAAAATGCACTGTTAGGGAGAAATTTATTCATCTTTTAGCAGTTGAGATTTCTCATGAGCGGGTTCAAAGACGCCACACTTGAAATGACCTTTATATTATTATATGTCATTTCAACACTCGCTCCAACATGTGACTTTGGAGAAATCTCATCCACTTTTAAATATCTAATCAAAATGTTTGATTTTTTGTTGTGTTTAGTTTAAAATAATCGCATAGGAGAAAATTTTGTATCAAGCACTTTACAGAAAATATAGACCAAAAACATTTGATGAAGTTGTAGGGCAAGACCATATCACTCAAACGCTAAAAAGACAAGTTGAAAATGGTAAGATAAATCATGCATATTTGTTTACTGGTTCTCGTGGAACAGGGAAAACAAGTTGTGCCAAAATTTTTGCCAAAGCAGTAAATTGTTTGCACCCAGTAAATGGTTCGCCTTGTTATGAGTGTGAAGTTTGCAAAGCATTAGAGAATGTAAACAATGTTGATGTTTTGGAAATTGATGCTGCTTCAAACAACAGAGTTGACGAAATTAGAGATATAAGGGAAAAGGTAAAATTTTTGCCAGTCAATGGAAAGTATAAAGTATATATCATTGACGAAGTGCATATGCTTACAGAAAGTGCATTCAATGCCTTGCTAAAAACTTTGGAAGAACCACCGGAACATATCATATTTATTTTGGCAACAACCGAAGTTCACAAACTTCCACAAACAATTCTTTCAAGATGTATGCGTTTTGATTTTCATCTTGTTCCAGAACAAACTCTTATTGAACACTTGAAAAATATATTCCAAAAAGAGAATATAAAGTGTGAAGAAGATGCATATAACCTAATTGCAAAAGCGGGGCAAGGTAGTGTAAGAGATACATTATCTGTTGCAGATTGTTTGGTTGCATTTAGTGGTGGCGATGTAAAAACCAAAGATGTCATGGACATTTTGGGGAATTCGGGATATGAAGCAAACCTAAAGATTTGTGGAGCAATTCAAGGCAAAGATATAGGAACAGCTCTCACAACATTGTCAAATTTGGAAAAACAAGGCAAAAATATGAGTTATGTTGCAAAAGATATAACAATAACATTCAGGAATTTGTTGGTTTGCAAAACTTGCAATGATTCCAAAGTAATGCTTGGTTTTTCAAACGAAATGTATGATGCATATATGGAACTTGCAAACAAGTTTGAAGTTAAAGACCTTATGGAGAATATGAAGATATTTTCAAGTATTGAGGCGGAACTAAAGTATGCAATTTCTCCAAAAACGTTAATAGAAATAGCAATAATCTCTTGCATAAGCGAGAGTGAAAAAAAAAACTGATTCTAACTCTCAAAAATAATGCAAAGTTAAGAGAAGAGCATTCCCAAAAAGCTAGTAATGAACATTTGACGGCAAAAACTCTTTGGGGAAGGCTTGTTATATATTTAAGAGAACATAATCAAGTTATTTTACACATAGTTTGTGGCGATATAGAAAATGTCAAGTTTGATGGCGACACTTTGATAATTTCGCCCGAACAAAAAAATGTTGTAGATTTGCTGAATGAAAGAAATAATTATGACGAACTAAAAAAAGCACTTTCATTTTTGGGGCAAGAAAAATTTGATATAAAACTTGATGAAAGAGTGCAAAAAATTGAAGAAAATATAAAAACATTAAAAAAATATTTTACAAATATAAACATAATAAAAGGAGACAATAAGAATGAATAATTTTAGAGGCGGATTTGGTGGTGGATTTGGTGGGGCAAATCTCCAAAACCTTATGAAACAAGCACAAAAAATGCAACAAGATATGGAAAAGGCAAAAGAAGAGTTAATAAACACTGATTTTGTTGGCTCTTCTGGTGGTGGAATGGTTGAAGTGACAATCACTGGTGACAAAAAGGCAAAAGGGGTTAGAATTAAGCCCGAAGTTGTTGATCCAGATGATATTGAAATGCTTGAAGACCTTATCACAAGTGCATTCAATGATGCAGTTGACAAGGTAACAAAAGCAGAACAAGAAAAATTACCACAAATGCCACAAGGATTTTAATTTATGTATATAGAAAGTTTAGAAAAACTGATAAATGCTTTTCGTTCGTTACCGGGAGTTGGTTACAAAACAGCACAAAGATATGCATATAGCATACTTAATTCAACACAGCAAGAAGCAAAGGATTTTGCCGATGCGATTATTGAAGCAAAGCAAAAAATCAAGTTTTGCAGTGAATGTGGCAATTTTTCAGAAACTGATGTTTGTGAAACTTGCCTAAAGAAAAATAAACAAATTATTTGTGTTGTAAAAGAACCAAAAGATGTTGTTGCAATGGAAAAAGTGAAGAACTATGACGGAGTTTTTCATGTTTTGCATGGAACGATAAGTCCACTTGAAAATCGTGGACCAAACGATATAAGAATAAAAGAATTATTAGATAGAATAAAAAAATATGGAACAAAAGAAGTGATTATGGCAACAAACCCAGATGTTGAAGGTGATGCCACCGCAATGTATATTTCAAGATTGCTTACTCCACTTGGTGTAAAGGTCACAAGACTTGCACAAGGTGTTAGTATGGGTAGTGAACTTGAATTTGCAGATGAAGTTACTCTTACTCGTGCATTAGAAAGCAGAACCAACATATAATTGTTGGTTTTTTTATTGCAATTATAATGTCATTTCGACACTTGCTTCAACGTGTGACCTTGGAGAAATCTCTTCCTTAAAAATTATTGCCAAAGAATAATATCTAAATTGTTTCATTTTTTATTGTCAAAATATTGAAAATAATTTTGGTGTGTGGTATAATCAATCGTTATACATAGTATTGAATATATTTAATCAATTTGCACAAGATTGAATATAATTGGTATTTATACATAGGAAGGAAAAAAATGAAAAACGAAAAAGTAAGAAATGTTGCGATAATTGCCCACGTTGACCATGGTAAAACAAGTTTGGTCAATGAAATGTTAAAACAAGGCAATGTTTTTAGAGATAATCAAGTTGTTGAAGATAGAGTTATGGATAGTAATGCAATTGAAAGAGAAAGAGGCATTACAATTTTGTCAAAGAACGCAAGTTGCGAATATAAAGGTGTAAAAATTAACGTTGTAGACACCCCAGGACACGCTGACTTTGGTGGCGAAGTTGAAAGAGTTTTAAAAATGGTTGATGGTGTTTTGTTGGTTGTTGATGCCTTTGAAGGCCCAATGCCACAAACAAGATTTGTTTTGGAACATGCACTCGCACTTAACTTAAAGGTTATTGTTGTTATCAATAAGATTGATAGACCGGATGCAAGACCAGCTGAAGTTGTTGATGAAGTTTTGGAATTACTTATGGATCTTGACGCAAACGAAGAACAACTTGATAGCCCATTTGTATTTGCAAGTGCAAGAACAGGAAAGGCTTCTCTTGACTATACAAAAGAAGGCGAAAATTTTGTTCCACTTTTTGAAACAATATTAAGCCATATCCCAGCACCAGAAGGAGATATGAATGCACCATTTAGTATGCTTGTTTCAAGTGCTGAACATAATGACTATGTTGGAAAACTTGCTATTGGAAAAATCACTCATGGACAAGTTAAGGTTGGAGATAACGTTGTTGTTTGCAATTACTTTGATAAAACAAAAAATGTAAAGAGCAAAGTCGTTCAATTGTTCACATATCAAGGGTTAAAACGTGTTCAAACAGACAAAGCCCTTATGGGAGATATTGTTTGTATTGCAGGTCTTGAAGATGTAAAAATCGGGGATACAATTTGTGGACCAGAAAAAGTTGAACCAGAAGAGTTTGTTCAAATTGCAGAACCAAGTGTTGAAATGACATTTATGGTAAATGATAGCCCATTTGCAGGGAAGGAAGGTAAGTTTGTAACATCAAGACACTTAAGAGATAGATTATATAAAGAAGCCGTAAAAGACTTGTCATTAAGAGTTTCTGACACAAAAACAAGTGATGCATTCACAGTTTGTGGACGTGGCGAAATGCACCTTAGTATTTTGATTGAAAATATGCGTCGTGATGGATACGAATTTCAAGTTAGTATGCCAAGAGTTAGATTCAAGACAGTAGATGGCAAAAAATGCGAACCTATTGACATTTTGACATTGGATGTGCCAGCTGATTGTGTTGGAACAGTTATGAACAAAATGGGTATAAGGAAAGGCGAACTTATCCATATGACACCAAAAGCATCAAGAATGAAAATGGAATTCTATATTCCAGAACGTGGACTTTTTGGTTTTAAGAGTGAACTCTTAACCGACACAAAGGGCGAAGGAATTATGAGTTCAGTATTCCATGATTATGAACCATACAAGGGCGAAATTGAGAGAAGAGAATATGGCTCACTTATTGCCTTTGAAACAGGCGAAAGCATTGTATATGGACTTTTCAACGCACAAGAAAGAGGCGAACTCTTTATTGGACCTGGTGTTCCTGTTTATGCAGGTATGGTTGTTGGAAGAAACCCAAAAGGTGAAGATCTTGTTGTTAATGTTTGCAAGAGAAAACATTTGTCAAACTGCCGTTCAAGTGCTGCTGATGATGCACTCCGCCTTGAAACTCCAATTGTTATGAGTTTGGAAGATTGCTTGGAATTTTTGGCTGATGATGAATATTTGGAAGTTACACCAAAAAGCATAAGAATTAGAAAGAAAATCCTTGACCATAATATGAGATTAAGAGAAAGAGGAAAAATGTTAAGAGGCGAAGGTGAAACAATAGATGAGTAATAAACAAAAACCACCAAAAACAGATTTGGAATATAAAAAGTCAGTAAAAAGAGTTTGGATAATAATTGGGTGTATGATACCAGTTATTATTGCAACAACATATGTGTTTGGCGTTGTGCTAAAACTCCCAGAATGGCTTGTTATATTTATGAATGTTGTTTTTAGTGGTTTTGTTTGTTTGATTATTTACCTTATTTTTGATAAAATTGCAAAGAATAAAAAGAAAAAAGAATTGCTAGAAGACAAAGATAAATATGACCCATTCAAAGATTAAAAGGAGAAATTTATGGCAACAAATCCAGTAAAAATGATGCCACATTCAATTGAAGCAGAACAATCACTTCTTTCGTGCTTACTTATTGATAACAATGTTGTGTCAAACATAACAGAAAAAATAAAGCCACAAGATTTTTACAGTGAGGCACACAAAAAGATATATGAAATTATGTATAGTTTGTATGAAACCAATCAACCAATTGATTTTGTTACAGTTGTTGACAAACTTGAAAAGCAAAACTTAATAAATGAAGTTGGTGGAATTGACTACTTAACACTTCTTGCATCATCACTGCCAAGTGCCGTAAACTTTAAGTCATACATAGATATTGTAAAAAGAGACAGCCTAAATAGGGCACTTATTTCTGCCGGACAAAAGATTATCGAAAAGGCATATGAGGGTGGCGAGATTCAAGATTCAATAGCATTTGCCGAAAAAATGGTATATGATATTGCTCAAAAAGAAGAAACGAGCACACTTGAACATATTTCTGTTGCTCTTAATGAAGCAATGAAGTCAATTGATGAACTTGCCAAAAATGGTGGGCAAATCAAGGGTATTTCAACAGGAATCACAGAGTTTGATAAACTTACAAATGGACTTCAAAACTCTGACCTTATTTTACTTGCTGCACGTCCGGGGGTTGGTAAAACATCTTTTGCAATGAATATTGCCATAAATGCAGCAACAACACAACACAAAAACTGTGCAATTTTCTCTTTGGAAATGCCAAGAGTACAACTCGCAATGCGTTCACTTTGCCAAGTTGCAAAGGTTAGCATGAGCAAGGCAAAAAAAGGTAACTTGACAACTGAAGAAATGAAATATATTTGGATGGCAAACAAAACTCTTGCCGAAAGTGGACTTTATGTTAGTGATAGTTCACTTGTAACTCCAATGGATGTTTTGGACAAGTGTAGAAGACTAAAAAGAGAAAAGGGGCTTGACCTTATCGTAATTGACTACCTTCAACTTATGTCAAGTGGAAAAACAAGTAAAGACGATAATCGTCAACAAGAGATTTCTCAAATTACAAGATTTTTGAAGATTGCTGCAAAAGAGCTTAACGTTCCAATTATCCTTCTTTCACAACTTTCTCGTGCAATTGAGCAAAGAAAAGACCATAAGCCTATGCTTTCTGACCTTCGTGAAAGTGGAGCAATTGAGCAAGATGCCGATATCGTTCTATTTATTGATAACCCAGACAAATATAATGATGTCGTAAATCCAAACGAACCGGGGATTTGCGAATTGGTCGTTGCAAAACACCGTAATGGTGAACTTGCAAACATCAAGATGCGTTGGATAGGCGAACTTACAACCTTTATTGACCCAGACAAGAAGATTGATAGAAAAGACTATGGCGACAAAGTTAAAGTTGTTAGCGATGACGCATTTGGTGGTGTTCCAGATGTTTTACAGGATGAAGATTTGAGTGGACTTGATATAAATGACCTAACAAATGTATTTGATGACAAAAACATTGATTAAAAAAATACCAAAGTTTTAACTTTGGTATTTTTATTTTTTAATATTCCATATATGTACCATACTTATTTTCAACTTCTTTTGCATAGCTTACTAATTTTTGGTACAAAACTGAATTTTTGAAGTCATAATCTTTATTTTTTGAATTTTTTATTATGCAATCAATGATTTGAATATAGTTAACACACTTGTTATGATCTCTGTAAAGGTCATTTGTAAGGACTCTTGCAGGGGAATTGCCAGCAAATATTAGTGAGTGAAATTTATATAAATTACTTCTTGCTCTTTCATTATCTTTTATTTTTTCAAGCATATTTATCATCGCACTATAATATACCTTTGTTATATAATCAAGCACTTGGCTATCGTAAATATGTTTTGAGAATTTTGATAACTTTCCTTCACGTGCGTAATCGTGCAAAATAATTCCTGCCAATTGATTAAACGCTTCGGCATCTTTTTGTGAAATCATAAAATACTTTTCACTTTCATAAAGTTTGCCTTGATAATCATATCTTTTTGTTCTTGGTATTTCATCTGTTAGTGATGCTGGTAATTTTTCTTTTCTTTTAAAAATTGACATTATTGCTCCTATTTAACTATATGATAACACATAAACTTATCTTTGTAAATAGCAAACTGCCAAAGATTTTGGTATATTATGTAACAAACTTCAAAAACTAGATTTATGAAAGAAAAATACATAAAAAATTCAATATTGTTATTTGTTTGTTTGCTTATCACAAAATTTATTGGTGCAGTATACAAAATTCCACTATCAAATATTTTAGGTACAAATGGTATTGGAATTTACCAAATGATATATTATGTTTATTCCTTGTTTTTGGTGTTTATTACTGGTGCTATTCCAACTTTTGTTGCTCAAAGGATTTCATACTATAGGGCAAAAAATGAAAATGCCGAAATATCAAAGTTAATAAAATGTGCTTATATTTTTGCAATTACATTGGGAATATTTTTTACTATTGCTATCATTTTATTGTCAAAAGTATTCTCAAATTTGCAGGGGATTAGTGATGCATATTTGGGTTATGTAATTGTTGGAACAAGTATCACATTTAGTGCAGTTTCAAGTGTTGCAAAAGGTTATTTTTTTGGCTATGAATATATGTTACCATCGGCAATATCTGGGATAGTAGAGCAGTGCGCAAAATTGGTTCTTGGACTAACTTTCGCTAGCATATTTACAAAATATAACACAAATTTTGCAGTTTTTGGTGCATTTTTTGGTGTTTTTGTTAGCGAATTTGTTGCATTTGTTTTTATGCTCATTTTTTTTATAAAGAAAAAACAAACCCAAAAAGTAAAAGTCCATTTTGCCAGCATAAAAAAATTTGGAGTAAATTTGATGCCTCTTGTTGCAACAAATATTGTTGTTCCTTTTTCAAATTTTTTAGATAGTTTTTTGGTTGTCAATTTGCTTAATTATCATTTTGAAAATAAAATTTCAACTTCATTATTTGGTATCGCTACGGGAATGATTGCACCAATTGTAAATTTCCCAGTTCTTCTTTGTGGAACGATTTGCACAGCAATCTTGCCAAGTTTGAGTTATAAAATTGCAAATAACGAGAACATATCAAAAAATTGTAATAATATTCTATTTTTTGTCTTTTTAATTTTTGTCCCATGTGCATTTGGACTTATGGCACTCAGTGAAAACATAATAAATATATTTTTCCCAAGTATTGAACAACAATTCCACAATGTATCGATTTTTTATCTAAAAATTGCAAGTGTTAGCATTATTTGGCAAACACTTTTACAAATTACAAACAGCATTTTGTATGGATTTGGAAAATTTAGACTAACACTTACAAGCGAAATTATTGGTATTACTTTAAAAATAATTACACTTATTCTTCTTATCTTGTTTACAAATCTAAATATTTTGTCACTTGCACTTGCAATCAATGTAGGATATTTTTCGTCACTAATAATTTGTTTGTGTTATGCAAAAAAATATGTGCAACTAAATAATTCACTAAAAAAATTATCGTTTTGCTTGTTATCATCAATAATTATGTTTTTAATCGTAGGTATTTGTAATTTCTATATTATCATTAACCCAATGTTAAAACTTGTTATTTTGTTGATTATTGGTGTGCTTGCATACTTCACGCTTTGTTTTGTTTTTAATGTTATTACGTTTGGCGAGATAAAAAACGCTTTAAAAAATATAAAATTAGGCAATAAAAATTGAAAAGAACAAAATTTTTGTGTATAATATAAATATGAAAATAGGAAACATAGAAGTAGGTAATTTATTTCTTGCACCAATGGCAGGAGTTAGTGATATAGGATTTAGAAAAGTTTGTCGTATGTGCGGGGCAGACTTAACATACATAGAAATGGTAAATTGTAATGCCATTCGTTTTAAAAATGAACATACATTAGACTTGTTACGCACTGAAGATGATGAAACTCCAAAAGTTGTTCAAATTTTTGGTCATGATGCCGACCAAATGGCAAAAGTTTGTGCAAGCTCCGAACTTGAAAAATTTGATATAATTGATATCAATTTTGGTTGTCCTGCACCCAAAATTGTAAAAAACGGCGATGGTAGTGCTTTGCTTTGTCATTTGGATAAAATTGAAGAAATCGTCACAAAGTGTGTAAATGCAACAAATAAACCTATAACAGTAAAAATTAGAAAAGGTTTCAAAAAGAATGATAATGTTGCTGTGCAAGTTGCAAAGTTGTGCGAAAAGTGTGGTGCAAAGGCAATCACAATTCATGGAAGAACAAGAGAACAAATGTACAGTGGCACAGTTGATTATGAAACAATAAAAAAAGTGAAAGAAAGTGTTTCTATTCCGGTTATTGGTAATGGCGATGTCGTTGATGAAGCTACATACAAAAAAATGCTAGATACCGGTGTTGATGGTGTTATGATTGGTCGTGGAGCTCTTGGACAACCTTGGATATTTAGTTTGCTAAAACATAAAGAAATGCCGGATAAATACCAAATTGTTGAAACACACATAAATACACTCAAAAAATACTATGATGAAAAGTATTTGTGCACAGTCCTTCGCAAACATTTGCTTTGGTATATAAGAGATGTGTATGATTCAACCTCATACAGACAAGTTCTTGCAAACACAGTTTCACTTGATGAAAGTTTAAAAATAATAAAACAAGCATTTGAAAAACAAAACTAGTCAATTTCGCTTGTTATATTTTTGTATTTATATTACAATAAAATTGATAAAAGGGGTGCATATGAAAAGAACAATTGAAGACATTGATGTAAATGGGAAAAGAGTATTTTTGAGGGTAGACTTTAATGTCCCACTTTCTGATACGGGGGAAGTGCTGGATGCCACAAGAATAGAAAGTGAACTTCCAACGATAAGTTATTTACTAAAAAATGACGCAAAGGTTATAATTTGTTCGCACCTAGGCAGACCAAAAGGCGAAGTGGTTCCAAAACTAAGTATGATATATGTTGCAAAATATCTTATAAGGTGTTTGCATTGCAAAATTTACTTTTCTCCAAATGTTGTTGGCGAAAAAGTTGAAGAAATGATAAACGAAATGAACTTTGGTGAAGTTCTTGTTTTGGAAAATATTAGATTTTTTAAAGATGAAGAAGAGAATTCACCAATATTTGCAAACAAACTTTCAAAACTTGCCGACATCTATGTTGATGATGCTTTTGGTTGTGCACACAGAAAACATGCTTCAACATATGGCCTTGCAAAATTATTGCCAAATGCAGTTGGCTTTTTGATGGGCAAAGAAATTAACACAATAACTTCTGCTCTTGAAAATCCAAGTCATCCTTTTATTGCAATTCTTGGTGGAGCAAAGGTAAGCGACAAATTGGAAGTTGTTCATAACCTAATCAAAAAGTGTGACAAGGTGCTTATTGGTGGGGGAATGGCATATACATTTCTAAAAGCAAAAGGTGTTAATATTGGGACTTCTCTTTATGAAGAGCATTGTCTTGAAGATGCAAAATCAATATTAAAAGAAGCCGAAGAAAATAATGTTGAGATTATGCTTCCAACGGACCATGTTTGTGCATCAATTTTTAGTCCAACAGCAAAGCCTGTAAAAATAAAAACTCAAGATATTCCAAACGGACTTATGGGACTTGATATTGGCAAAAACACAATAAAGGAATATTCAAAAGTGATAAAGACTGCCCAAACAATAATTTGGAATGGACCAATGGGGGTTTTTGAATTTTCAAACTTTATGAATGGAACAAAACAAATTGCAAAGCAAGTTGCCAATAACAAGGGCAAGACTATTGTTGGTGGTGGCGATAGTATTTCTGCACTAAACCGACTTGGACTTGCAAAAAAGATATATCACATATCAACCGGTGGTGGCGCAAGCCTAAAACTTATTGCCGGCGAAGAACTCCCTGGGGTTGAAGTGATACAAGACAAATAAACATACAGAGTTGTAATTAAGAACAAAACTTGATTATGACTCTTTTTTTTGTTACAATCATGGTATGGATTACAAAGTAGAAAAAGATAAAATTGTAATAAATGACACAAGAGATTTTAATATTGAGCACATTCTTGAATGTGGACAAATTTTTACATATAAAAAGTTGGGGCAAGACGATTATATCGTCTTTTCAAAAGACAAAACGGCACATGTATATCTTAAAAACCAAAAGTACATAATAGAAACAAATGCACCTTTGTATTTCGTCAATTTTTTTGACCTAAATACTGATTACTCAAAAATAAAAGGCGAACTTGCAAAAAATGATTATATGAAAAATGCAGTAAAGTTTGGTTATGGAATAAGAATACTAAAACAAAACCTTTTGGAAGTTATTGTTGGGTTTGTTATATCATCAAATAATAATATTGAAAGAATAAAAAAGACAATGGCAAAGATAAGGGAATGTGGGCAAGATAAAGGAGAATATCACTCTTTTCCAACCATAAAAGAATTGGAAAAAATAACGCTTGAACAATTCAAATCTTTTGGTTGTGGATATAGGGCAAGTTACCTTGTAAAGCTCATCAATCAAATAAAAGATATTGACCTAAAAGCGACTGAAAATATGGAAACAGTTGTATTAAAAAAGTGGCTTTTGTCGCTTTGTGGTGTTGGGCCAAAAGTTGCCGATTGCATTTTGCTTTTTGGATATCATAGGTGTGATTCTTTTCCGGTTGACACATGGATAGAAAAGGTATATTTTGACATTTTTAAAACCAAAAAATCGCCTCAAAGTATGTCAAAAGATTTAGTTGAATATTTTGGCGATTTGTCAGGGTATGCACAACAATATTTGTTCTTTTACAAACGTAGTTTAAACACTGAACTCGTTTAAAAAGTTGGACTTTTTATTCAATTGTGTATTGCATACAAAAAAAATGTATGATATAATCATAACGAAGGAGAAAGATATGACAGGATTATTTTTGTCAACATGGAATGATTTCGTAGAAATTTTCGTTGGCGAATATGCTTGGCTTACAATCACACTTATGGTGCTTGGAATCATACTTTGCATCGTGGAAGCAGTTATTCCGGGGTTTGGATTTTTTGGAATAACAGGAATTTTGTGTGAAGTTGGTGCAGTTCTTGTTCATGCATTTTTGTGTAACGGAATTGAACATCCACTCCAAATCTTAATTTTGATTGTAATGATAGTTTTGGTTGTTTTGCTTATATTCTTACTATTCGTACGTTCCGCAAGATTCGGACTTCTGGGGAAAACGCCAATAGTAGAAAATGACACAGCAATCCCAAAAGACTATGGTCAAAAAGACCAAGACAAACTGAAAGCATATATCGGCAAAGAAGCAATAACGCTAACAGAATGCAGACCTCTTGGAAAAATTAGACTAGGGGATGAAATTATCGAAGTGTCAACAAAAGGCGGGCTTATTGCAAAAGGCGAAGTTGTAAAAATTGTTGCAGTTGAAGATAATGTTGTCTATATAAGCAAATTAACTTATTAAATAAAGGAGAAAATTATGATAAACTTATTACTTATGGAACTTTGGGCACAAATTGTATTGTATGTTGCACTTGGAATTTTGCTTGTGTTAGTTGTTGTTGTATTTGCAATTGTCCCAACAAAAACATGGTTCATTGCATTGGTTTCTGGCGCACACGTTTCTATGTCAAGACTTATTGGTATGAAAATGCGTAGAATAAAAGTTGGACCTATTGTTGATGCCTATATTATGGCAAAAAAAGCTGGTATCAAAATTGATATTAGCGAACTTGAAACACACCAACTTGCAGGTGGGGATATTCAAAAAGTTATAAATGCATTGATTTCTGCACACAGTGCAAAAATTGATTTACCTATTGACCTTGCAAAGGCAATTGACCTTGCTGGTCGTGATGTAAACTTGGCAGTAAGACAAAGCGTTACACCAAAGGTTATTGAAACAGATTGGATTAGTGCTGTTGCAAAAGATGGTATTGCATTAAGCGTAAAAGTGCGTGTAACAGTAAAAGCAAATATTGCTCGTTTGGTTGGTGGTGCGGGAGAAGAAACAGTTCTTGCACGTGTTGGCGAAGGTATTGTAACAACAGTAGGTTCAGCAGAAACACACCAAGAAGTGCTTGAAAACCCTGATAGAATTTCACAAACAGTTCTTGACAAAGGTCTAGACACAGGCACAGCTTACGAAATTTTGTCAATTGATATTGCAGATATTGATGTTGGTAAAAATATCGGTGCAGACCTATTAAAAGACTCTGCCGAAGCAAAGAAAGTTATTGCCGAAGCTGAAGCATCAGAAAGAAGAGCAATGGCTGCAGCTCATGAACAAGAAATGAGAGCAAAAACTCAAGAAATGAAAGCAATGGTTCTTGCTGCCGAAGCAGAAGTGCCAAAGGCAATGGCTGAAGCAATTAAAAATGGTAAGTTGGGTGTTATGGATTACTATAAGATTCAAAACTTAACATCAGACACAGCAATGCGTAATGCAATTGCCGGCAACGATTCAAACAATCCAAATAAAAAACCAAAATTCTAAAAGGAGTAAAACAGCGTGTGGTGGATTTTAATAGTAATAGTAGTTGTAGTTTTTCTATTCTTCATCTATGCGCTTAATCCTGACAAAGTAAAGGCTCTTTTCAAAAGAAAGCGAAAAGAACCAAAGGCAAAGGTAGAAAAGCCAAAAGAAAAGGATAAAACTCCAACTGACCCAAACTTTAGTTACAATGAATACAAACCTGAAGAAGAAAAAAAATCTGAAATAAAAGTTGATAACTTGAACGAAAAGAAAGACAAAGGCGATATAAAATCTTCTCAAGTTGCTTACACAACATTAAAAGAAGAAATAGCAAAAGAAAAAGCTGAAATAAATTCAAAAGAAACAGGTGAAGGTCAAGACAAGAGCCGAGAAGGTAGACTTGTTAAAGGTGGAAGAAAATCTGGCGCAGTAAAAGGTGCTGACATAAAAAAAGTTGAAGTTGAAGATTTGGGCGAGTATAATGAAGATGCAGGGTTTGACGATGATGAAGACACTTCAAACCTAAATCAGTCAGTTGACGACTTTGAAATTGGTGATGATGACTATGATATGTTCAATATGGGAGAAAACAAATCAATAGGTCAAGAAATAAAAAATTTATCGCCAGAACTCAAAGCTTTGCTAATTGATAATGTACTTGACAAAAAAATTGATGACGACAAAAAATAACATATAAATAATTAAACACGCATAGTATTGTAATAGGGAGTACGGCGTGTTTAATTTTTTTAATGAGTTGGCATTAGATTATAACCTAAATATTGGTGGATATAATCAATTTAATTTGGTTAATCTTTCCAATAAATTAGTCTATATTGAAGGACAAAAAGGGATAATAAAAATATCTACCGACTGCATTACATTCAGGGTAAAAAAAAGTGTTATTTCCGTTTTTGGACAAAACCTTACAATAAAAAGAATAACCGATTCAGTACTTGTAATCGCTGGCGAAATCAAGCAAATTGAGAGTGGTGTATGAAGAATTATAGGTTTGAAATTTCGTCACTAAATAGCGAAAAATGTATAAATTTAATAACTCAAAAATATGAAATATTTGACTTTTCAAAAAATGATAAGAATGTTATTTTTTATTGCCAAAATAAAGATAAAGAAAATATTGAAAAAATATTAAAAAAATTAAATCAAAAAATATATAATAAAAATTATTTTGGTGCATTATTTCATATTAAAAACATATTTAGCATTGGCATAATATTAGGCATTTTTTTATCCATTATTTTATGGGGAATATCAACATTATTTATCACAAATATTCTTGTTGTTGGCAACTATAATTTTACTTCAAAGGAAATTTTTGAAGTTCTTGAAAATAATAAAATTTGCAAGTGGAAACTTAAAAAGGATATCAATATAAAATCATTACAAAATAATATTGAAAATATAAATCATATAAGTTACGCAAGTGTGATTATTCGAGGTAATTCACTTATTATAAATGTAAAAGAAGAATTGACCAACAGCGAAGTTATAAATATTGGAAATTTTGACCCGATTATTTCAATCTATGACGGGCAAATCACAAGTGTAAAGTTAATTCAAGGCACACTAAAAGTAAAGGTTGGCGATGTTATAAAAGTTGGTGATGTTTTGGTTGAACCCTACATAACAAAACAAACTGGCGAGAAAATTAGTGTTGAACCACTTGCAGATATTGTTTGTGATGTTTATGTTACATCAAGTTTGGAGTTGAAAGAAAATCAAATAAAAACGCAAAGAACAGGTAACAGTATTACAAATTTTGAACTTTACGCTTTCAATCTGCCAATTTTTAAAAAACAGGATGATGTTCATTTTAAAACATTTGAAAAAGTTGAAAAAGAAATTTATGTTTCAAATATCTTGCTTCCAATAAAAAGGAAAGAAATTACATATTACGAAACAACAACTACAAAAGAGAACATCAACTTTGAAGAAAACAAAAAAACTTTTATTGAACAATGTAAGCAAATTGCTTTGCTTAATTTTGCAAAATATGACATAATAAAAAATGAAAGTTATTCGATTTATAAAATTGATGACACATACACCATTTTATATACATTAACTTTGAGTAAAAAAATTTGTTAGAAGGAACATATGATAGTAAATTTTAATAACTTTGGAGATAAAGCTTTAAAACAAAAAATAATAGAAATTTTTGAAATTGCATTAAAAGAAACTCACAACAAAAACAATATTATAATTGATGTAACAATTGTTGGACGAAACACAATAAGAGAACTTAACAGGGAACATAGAAATGTGGACAGGGTTACAGATGTTTTGAGTTTTCCATTGCTAGAAAACGAAGAACTAAAAAGTGATTTGATGCAAGATGAAACCATACAAACTGAACTTGGCGATATTGTTATTTGCAAGTCAAGGGCAGTGGAACAAGCTAAGGAATATGGACATAGTTTGGAAAGAGAAATCTGCTTTTTGGCATTACATGGTTTTTTGCACGTTTTGGGCTATGACCATATACAAAAAGAAGATGAAATGATAATGTTTCCACTTCAAGATAAAATACTAAATAAAGCACATATGGAGAGAAAATGAAATATAAATTTGGATATATCGCAATACTTGGCAAGCCAAATGCGGGCAAAAGCACTTTGGTAAATAATTTGGTGGGCGAAAAAGTTGCAATCGTTTCGCCAAAACCACAAACAACAAGAAATAATATCTTGGGAATTTTGACAAAAGATAATTATCAACTTGTCCTTATTGACACACCGGGAATTCATAAATCAAAAAATGCACTCGACAAATATATGATGAAAAATGTTCGCTCGGCACAAAGTGGAGCAAATGTAAATGTTTATCTTATTGACTCAACAAAACAAATTCAAGACCAAGAACTTGAATATATAAAGAACTTGAAAGAAATGGAACAAACACCACTTATTGTTGCAATAAGTAAGGTTGATTTGATAAAACAACTAGATATCCTGCCAATAATTGACAAATTGTCAAAAATGAAAGAGATTGACGAAATTGTGCCAATTTCCAGCGTTAAAGGTAAAAACACAAAAGAACTTGTTGAAACAATATTAAAATACTTGCCAGAGAGTGATTCAAAAAATTTTGAATATAATGAAGATTACTATACAAATAAATCACTACGTTTTATTGCCAGCGAAACAATAAGAGAAAAGGCTCTATACTTTTTGCAAGATGAAATTCCTCATGGAATAAGTGTGGATATTGTCAACTTTGAAGAAAAGGAAAGGATAGTTGTAATTGATGCCGATATTATTTGTGAAAAGGAAAGTCACAAGTCAATAATTATAGGCAAAAAAGGCTCAATGTTAAAAAGCATTGGCGAAAAGGCAAGAATTGAACTGGAAAACCTAACAGGCAAAAAAGTGCTGTTAAAATTGTTTGTTAAGACAAAGAAAAATTGGAGAGAGAATACAAACTTGCTGACCGAATTTGGTTACAAACCAGATGAAGAATAATTTTAAATTTAGTAAATTTTTCTTTGATTTTTGCATATAATATAGTAAACTATTATTGTAAGATAAATTATTGAAAAACAAAAGGAGCAGGCTATGGAAAATTTTGTTAGTGAAGACGCAAAAAAAGTGTGGAACATTTTTACAAAAACAGGAAGTATTTCTGCTTATTTGTTGTATAGTGCAATTCAACATGGTAAATATCAAGATTTAGTCATTGATGACACACAAGAAAAAGATGGCGGAATGGAGTTGTAAAGTTGGAAACAATAAAACAAAAAGGCATTGTTCTTGGGTCTGTTGATTACAAAGAAAAGGACAAGTTGGTAACTTTATTTACGCTTGAAAATGGAATAATAACTTGCGTGCTAAAATCAGTAAAAAGTGAAAAAGCAAAACTAAAATTCGCCAAAGAACCATTTTGCTTTGGTGAATTTTTAATAACTCTTCCGTCAAAAATTATAACAAGCGTTGATGTTGAAGATAGTTTTTTTGAATTAACAAAAAACATAGACAAGCTGTATATCGCTTGTGCAATTCTTGATGCAGTAAAAACTGTTTTGCCACAAGGCGAAAAGAACCCCGCAATGCTTGTTGAAACATTAAAGGCAATTGGTACAATTTGTTATGATAACGTCAATGATAAATATGTTTTAATAAAATTTTTGCTAGACATTTTTGATGCGGTTGGATACAAGCTTGCACTCAATAAATGTTCTGTTTGTGGTCAAGATTTTGGGGCAAAAAGATACATCAATTTGGATTTTGGTGAAATTGTTTGCTCAGGTTGTAAAACCTCAAATTGTATGGAGATTTCTCCCAGATGCCACAAGACCTTCAAAATCTTATTTGACACACCATATGATAGTTTGTCAACATTAAAATTATCAAAATTTAGTGAAGATGAAGCCATAAATGTCCTAAATATCAATTTTGAACATAGATTTGGTAAAAAATTGGTTATTGTAATTTAATAAAAAATTTTAGCAACTATTTGTATTTAGTTGCTAATTTTTTTTTGTTATTGTAAACTAACAAAGTATTTTTATATAGGAGGAAACACATGGCAAAAAAATACGTTTATTTGTTTACCGAAGGTAACGCAAAAATGCGTGAACTTTTGGGTGGTAAGGGCGCAAACCTTGCTGAAATGACAAACCTAGGACTTCCTGTTCCACAAGGCTTCACAATATCAACAGAAGCTTGCACACAGTACTATGAAGATGGTCGTCAAATCAATCCAGAAATTCAAGCAGAAATTATGGAATATATTTCAAAAATGGAAAAAATCACTGGCAAAAAATTCGGCGATGAAGAAAACCCACTTTTAGTTTCTGTTCGTAGTGGTGCAAGAGCATCAATGCCAGGAATGATGGACACAATTTTGAATCTTGGACTCAACGAAAAGGTTGTAGAAGTTATTGCAAAAAAATCTGGTAATCCAAGATGGGCTTGGGACTGCTATCGTAGATTCATTCAAATGTACAGCGATGTAGTTATGGAAGTTGGTAAAAAGTATTTTGAACAACTTATTGATGAATTGAAAGAAAGAAAGGGTGTTACACTTGATATTGACCTTACTGCAGAAGATTTAAAAGAACTTGCTGGCAAGTTTAAAGCAGAATACAAGGCAAAGATAGGGCAAGACTTCCCAGATGACCCAAAAGAACAATTGTTTGGGGCAATCAAAGCCGTATTTAGATCATGGGACAACCCAAGAGCAAACTACTATCGTATGCAAAATGATATTCCATACTCATGGGGTACAGCTGTCAATGTACAAATGATGGTATTTGGCAATATGGGCGAAACATCTGGAACAGGTGTCGCATTCACTCGTGACCCTGCAACAGGCGAAAAGAAACTTATGGGAGAATTTTTGATGAATGCCCAAGGCGAAGATGTTGTTGCTGGTGTAAGAACTCCAATGCCAATATCAAAAATGGCAGAAATTATGCCTCACGTTTATGAACAATTCCAAGAAATTTGCAAAACATTGGAAAATCACTACCATGATATGCAAGATATGGAATTCACAATTGAAGACAAAAAGTTATATATGCTTCAAACTCGTAATGGTAAAAGAACTGCAAAAGCTGCAATCAAAATTGCTTGCGATTTAGTTGACGAAGGAATGATCACAGAAAAAGATGCAATTATGCAAATTGACCCAAAATCTCTTGATTCACTTCTTCACCCACAATTTGATGCAAAAGCATTAAAGTCAGCACAACCAATCGCACAAGCTCTTGCTGCATCTCCAGGTGCTGCTTGTGGAAAGATTGTATTTACAGCAGAGGATGCCGTAAAACATGGCAAAAACAAAGAAAAAGTTGTTCTTGTTCGTTTGGAAACATCTCCAGAAGATATCGAAGGTATGCACTATGCACAAGGCGTGCTTACTGTTCGTGGTGGTATGACATCTCACGCAGCAGTTGTAGCTCGTGGTATGGGAACATGCTGTGTTTCTGGTTGTGGCGATATCAAAATGGACGAAGAGAACAAGTGTTTCACTCTTAATGGAAAAACATATCATGAGGGCGATGAAATCTCTCTTGATGGTTCAACAGGTAAGATTTATGATGGAATAATCGCAACAGTTCCTGCAAACACAAATGATGGCGAATTTGGTAGAATTATGGCTTGGGCTAACAAGTATAAAGCACTTTCAGTTAGAACAAATGCAGACACTCCAAAAGACGCTCATCAAGCATTTATGTTTGGGGCAGAAGGTATTGGACTTTGCAGAACAGAGCATATGTTCTTTGAACCAGACCGTATTGCAGCCATTCGTGAAATGATTTGTGCAGACACAGTTGAACAAAGAGTAAAAGCTTTGGACAAACTTGAACCAATGCAACAAGGTGACTTTGAAAAACTTTATGAAGAAGCAAAAGGTCTTCCAGTAAACATTCGTTTCCTTGATCCACCTCTTCATGAATTTGTTCCAACAGAAGAAGCTGACATAAAGCTCCTTGCTGACTCACAAGGCAAAACAGTTGAAGAAGTAAAACAAATTATTGCTTCACTTCATGAGTTTAACCCAATGATGGGACATCGTGGTTGCAGACTTGCTGTAACATTCCCAGAAATCGCAAGAATGCAAACAACAGCCGTTATTAAGGCTGCAATTGCAGTAACAAAACGTCATCCAGAATACAAGACAGAACCTGAAATAATGATTCCACTTGTTGGCGAAGTAAAAGAACTTGCATTTGTTAAGAATATAGTTTCCGAAACAGCTGATGCTTTAATCAAAGAATCAGGTCTTAATATGGAATACAAAGTTGGTACAATGATAGAAATACCAAGAGCAGCACTTCTTGCTGATGAAATTGCAAAAGAAGCTGAATATTTCTCATTTGGTACAAACGACTTAACTCAAATGACATTTGGTTTTTCTCGTGATGATGCCGGCAAATTCTTGAAATCATACTATGAACATAAGATTTATGAATTTGACCCATTTGCAAAACTTGATACACATGGTGTAGGTAAGTTAATCGAAAATGCAACAAGACTTGGAAAACAAACACGTCCAAATATGGAACTTGGAATTTGTGGCGAACATGGTGGCGATCCATCATCAATCGAATTCTGCCATAATACAGGACTCACATATGTTTCTTGTTCGCCATTCAGAGTACCAATCGCAAGATTGGCTGCTGCACAAGCTAACATTAAAAATCCTAGAAAATAAAAAAAATAAAAAAAGAACTCCCAATAACTTCGTTTACTGTCAAATTTTCAACATAGTCATTTGCGTCAGCAAACTCCTACGTTGAAAAATTTGACAAGCCTCGTTCTTGGGGTTCTTTTTTTATTTTTATATAGCACAAAAACTTCTTTGTTTCTGCTTGGAAATTTGCATACAATCACTTATGTAGGTAAGTTCTGCGTGCAAGTGCCAAGTAAACATCGAATTTCGGGCTGTTTTTTATTTTTTAAATACAATTTATGTTTATTAGAGAGCATAGCACACACAGTCACTTGCATCAGCAAGCTCCTGCGTGTGCGAACTCACTGAGCCTCGTTCTTGGGGTTCTTTTTTATTGTCATTGCGACACACACATCGACGCACAACTCTGGAGAAATTCCTTATAAAAGCAGATGAGATTTCTCGTTAGCAGGTTCAGATATTCCACACTCGAAACGACTATTTTTATATTATCTTTTCGTTTCGACACATACTTCAAGGTTGACTTTGGAGAAATCTCTTCCAATTAGTCATTTCGACCTCGACATCCTTGACGGGCAATGGAGAAATCTCAACCATGTTAAAACTTTCGCTAAATTTTCTTTGTTTGCATTAAAATAGTTTATAAATAGGTAAGTAAAATAATGTTGGTAATTGCCAAAAAATCTTCAATATTTTTTTATTTGTTGACACACTGTTGTCAAGTTTTGAGTGCTATATATAGAACATATGTTCAATTATGTAAAATAAAAGCAAAAGACGATTAACGATTTATGTAATTTTCTGTCGACTTTTGTAAAAAAATGTCGATATTTGTAAAAAATGTCACACTAAATTGACTTTGCCCCAAGGTCTATAACATAATTGGATGTACAAAGGGAGAATAACATGGAAAACAATAATAATTGGAGTAAAACAATACTGGGAGTTTACAAGTATTTACCAAGGGTCACTTTGGCATTTGACAAACTTGTAAAATCAAGGGCATATAATTCATCAGCCACAAGTCTTTATAACTTGGCATTTAATGATATTATGAATGTTGCTAACTCAATAATAAATTTAACACAAAGAAAAAACAATCTAATCAATTTAAAAGTGATAATTGATAAAACTTTAAAAAGTATTGATTTAACAAGTGCAAGAATTTTAATTTACAAATATTTTGACAACAAAAAGTCGGCAGATATTGCAAAAATGTTAAATGTTTGCAATAGAACATATTTTAGAAAGGTAAATAGCGCATTAACACATTTTACTTGTGCATTGGCAAAGCAAGGATACGATTCATTCAAATTATTCCAAATGCTCAAAAATGAAAAATGGATAATGTCAGTTTACAACACATATTCAGCATGTGAAGATATTGGAATGGAAAACATTATGGACAGTGTGGAATATCGAAACAAGTTCCAAAGAACATTAATGTGTGAATTCAAAAAGGCAAGAGTAGGCTAATTAAAATAGTCGCCATCAATTTCATAGTAGTCAGAGTGCTTTAATCTTGAAATTTTTTTCTTTTCCTTCTTTGGCTTATTGCTACTATTTGGTTTTTGCATTGCGATTCTTGTTGGTTTAAACAAAAAGTAAATTATTAGTATACAAGGCAGACAAACGGCAACAATTATAACTATTTGAAGAGGTGTTGATATAGATAAAAATTTATCTTGACTTTCTGCATTTTTAGATATGTTTTCAAAGTTAGGTGTAACATATTCATATGTTTCGGTGTTTTGTGGGATATTGTTAAGCAAGTCGCAAAGTGGTGAATATACATAACCATAGTAATCTTTGTTATCCTTAACATATTTACAATAATACCAAACATTTCCTTTATAACTTATTGCTTCTTCGCCAAGAGCCTGCCCATAAAATTCAAGATTAGTGCACATAAAAGGGATTGTTGTAACAAGATTACTAATGCCGTTTGTTTCGTTTGGGGAAGTCCTAAGGTTTGCACCGCTTGGTGTAAAAACCCTAAAACTAATATTATTTGCATAAGGTGTTATTGGCGTTTTGTCTATGCAAGAAACTTCGCTTTTCTTAACATATCCAAAAATACCTTTATATTCAGCTTTATAGTATAAGTCATTTTCATCTCCAAGCAATTTTACAAAATAGGTTATTGGCAACATAAAAATTTGGTTTTGATTGTCATCGCTTGATGATGGTGACGAATATATGTAAATATTGGTAGATAGAACTCTGCCATAAAAATCTCCACTTGCAAACACAAATTGAGTGGGATGAACAATACAAATTGATAAAACAAAAATAAATATTGCAATAATCTTTTTCATCATAACAATTATAAATTAAATAGTACAAGACAGTACAAAAGATTACTGTCTTTTATTATACAAAAAAGGAGAATTTTAGGTTTTGAACAAAGAAGAAATTTTATCACAAATCTCAAAAATTGATTTGCAAATCACAAAATTAAAATGTAATGACAAATTATCAAAATATAACTCCGGCGAGAAGAAACATCAAAAACAATTATTGTTCCACAAATGCCCAAAAAGAAATCGCTGGGTGTTTGGTGGCAACAGGAGTGGAAAAACTGAATGTGGGGCAGTTGAAACTGTGTGGTTGGCTCGTGGTATTCATCCATTCAGAAAAAACAAAAAAGACATCTCATGTTGGGTCGTTTCACTTTCAACACAAGTTCAAAGAGATGTTGCTCAAGCAAAAATATTATCCTATCTTAACCCTGATTGGATTCAAGATGTTGTAATGTTATCTGGGCGAAAAGATAGTTTGTCAAGTGGAATAATAGACTATATTTTGATAAAGAACGTGTTTGGTGGTATAAGTAAAATTGGTTTCAAAAGTTGTGACCAAGGTCGTGAGAAATTTCAAGGAACAAGTCTTGATTTTGTTTGGTTTGATGAAGAACCTCCAGAAGATATATACAAAGAGTGCAAAATGCGTGTGTTTGACAAACAGGGTGACTTGTTTGGAACAATGACACCACTAAAGGGATTGACATGGGTATATGATGAAATTTACCTAAACAGCAAGAATGATAAAGAGGTTTGGTGCGAAGAAATGGAGTGGGCAGACAATCCATATTTGTCAAAAGACGAAATTGATGCACTAACAAGTTCAATGTCTGCCGATGAGTTAGATGCAAGAAGATATGGCAAGTTTACAGCAAATGGGGGAATGGTGTATCCAGAGTTTGACGAAAACGTCAATGTTATTGAACCATTTAATGTGCCAAGAGAGTGGTATGACAACATATCAATTGACCCGGGGCTTAACAATCCACTTTCATGCCATTTTTACGCAGTTGATTATGATAATAATATTTATGTGATAGCCGAGCATTTTGAAGCCAAAAAGGGTATAGAATATCATGCAAATGCCATAAAAAGTATTTGTGAAAAATTAAATTGGCCCAAAACAAGTTCAGGGTATATTTATGCATTAATTGATAGTGCAGCAAATCAAAAAACTTTGGCAAGTGAAAAGAGTGTAACCGAATTATTTTATGATTACAAAATACAGGTAAATCCAAAAGTTAACAAAGATTTATTCACAGGTATTCAACGTGTAAAAACATATCTAAAAGATGCACAAGGCAAGTCAAGGTTATTTATTTTTAAAACGTGTACAAACCTTATTAGAGAGCTAAAATCATACTTTTGGGGTGATGCTGATCACCCAATAAAAAAAGACGACCACTGTCTTGACGAATTAAGATATTACATAATGTCAAGACCAGAAAATATCCGCCCAAAGTTGCAAAAAACCGATATTCAAAAAGATAAAGAAAGATTGATAAGAAAATTAAAAATGTCGGCATACAAACTGTAATATTTATGCAAAACAATGAATAAATATTCAAATTTAATAAAATATAAAAAAACAATAATAATATATATATTAAATAATTTAGTTAAATTATTTGTTAAAAAATATTTCGTGTGTTATATTTATTTTGTAAATAAAATCAAAATTGGAGAAATTATTTTGAAAAAATATTGTTTTGTTTTTAGTTTAATATTTGTATTTGCCCTTGGGTTTGGCTTTTTGTTGCCAAAAAATAATATTGTGCTTGCACAGGATGAAACATACACAAACATCTCAAGTGTGCAAGACTTTGCAACTTTGCAAACAAATCCAAATGGGAAATATAGGTTAACAAACGATATCAGTTTTGCAGATGTTGACAATTTTGAAGGGGTTGGCACATTCTCTGGCGAGATTGATGGAAATGGCTACACACTTTCAGATTTAACAATTTCAAGTGAAGACAAACCTTTTGCAGGAATCTTTAATCAACTAAACAATGCAACAATAAAAAATCTTCAACTAAAAAACATAACAATTTCTGCAACTCAAACTATTGAGGGGGAATACCTTAAAGCAGGGATAATTTGTGGAAATATGATTTCTTCAAGATTAGAAGAGATTTCCATAATCTATGATACAAATGTGCAAGCATTAAACGTTGTTTCAAAATCAAGAAGTTATGTTGGTTTGCTTGCAGGTAATATGTCTGATGGTTGCGTTATAAAAAATTGTTATCTAAATGGAAATATTGCCTTTGAAAACGAAGATGAAACAAAAACAAATTATGTTGGCGGAGTCGCTGGTTACATTGAAAACTCAACAGTAAACTTTGTAGTTCAAGACGTATCAATGCAAATGAATAATATTAAAAGCAAAAACACATTTTTGGGTGGAATTATTGGACAACTTGTAGGCAATCGTTCAAATATCCAAAGCATTGTTTCAAAGGGTGCAATTACGCTAACAGGAAGTAATGACGATATTTCTGCATATAGTTTGATTGGGCAAATATCTTTATCACTAATGCCAGATAGCAAAAAGGTTAATTACTTGTATTCAATAAGTGCACTTGACACAATTGGAAATTTGGAACAACTTAATGCAAAAACAAATAATGCTTTTGCTGTCAACAAACTTGAAAATCAAGTTGATGCAAACAATTTTTATGTAAAGAATTATTATTTGGAAATGCAAAAGTTTGATAATCTTTTCCCTTGGGACTTTAATTCTATTTGGCAGTTAAAAACAGCAAAAAGTTTGCCAACACTTCAACATTTTGACAGTTTTACATACACAGTAAATGAAGCAAAAAGCTTTGACTATACCAACAAACCAAAAGATGTTACAAACATAATAACATTCATCACAAATGCAGGGAATACATATCGTTATGGCGAAGACATTGAAATTGGTGGATATATCAATAATGTTTCAAATATGAACAAGTTTTTTAAAACCGTTGGAATAAGAAAAGATGGCTCACTTATTTTTGACAACAAAAAAGTTGAAGAAATAATAAGGGAAGGAAATCCTGACACTCAAATAGATATTCAAGAAGACAAAATAGTTTACAAAAATAATGGTGTTACAGTAACCGAAACTGAAAGTGAGTTTGCAGGAAACACCGCAAAAACTTATGCAATAAACACATCAAACATTCTTTGGAACAAATACTCATTAAACGATAATGAAGTGAATGTCTACACAATTCCAAATGGAAATTTGACAAATGTTGGAATTTACTCATTGGCACTTGAAACAATAAACTATAGTGTTCTTGTAAAATCTGAAGATGTAAATCAAGGCACAGTAAAAAGAAATACCGCAAGCATTGAACAAAAAGAATTTACTGAAACAAATGTAGTTTATGGAAGTTCATTAAACTATGTGGCAACTCCAACAAGCGACTTTGGTTTTAATGGATGGTATCGTGATGAAGAAAAAACAAAATTGCTTGGAACACAACAACAAATCAAAGTAGACTTTAACGAAAAAGCATTTGAAGATGGTGGAATATTTAGTGGTTTAACTCTTGGCGAAGACAACTTGATGTTGTATGCAACTTTCACAAAAAGAGTTTGTGACGTAACAATCAAGTTTGCCGTTAATGGTGAAGTTACTGATGAAATTTTGTCAACAGTCAAGTTTAATGGCTCAAATGTTCAAGCAAAAGATAATATACTCGCCGTTAAAGCAAAAATGGGCGAAACAGCAAAATTCTCTGTTACTCTTCCATCAGGTTATGAATTTTCAAACTGGTTCCAAAGTGATGGAACAAATGATATTGGTGTAATTGGCGACACCTTGGAAATTGAATTTGAAGTTACAAACGATGATGAAACAATGACAATCGTTGCAAACTTTAAAAAAGAAATTGAAGAAAATAACACAGATACCACATGGATCTGGGTAACTTGTGGAATTGGTGGTGGACTTTTGGTAATCGGTCTTGTAGTCTTCTTTATCATCAAAAATAAACGTGGTGGTTTTGGTGGTAAAGGCGGAGGAAAGAACGATTACAAAAAAATGTACTATTAAAAGCAAAAATAAGAGCATCTTCGGTGTTTACTGCATAAAAAATCCGACAGTCGTTTGCGGTCAGCAAACTCCTGCCGGATTTTATTATGCGAGCCTAGAATATGTTACTTATTTTTGCTTTTAATTCTCAAGCAAACCAAGAGCCTTGTTGTTGTGTCTTTCTATTAGTAATTTCGACTGCCGACATCCTTGACGGGCAATGGAGAAATCTCAACCGCTTGCATATTGAGAAAAGGAGAGAGTTTACGGTGCAAGCAAAAATTGAGCAGTCTTTATGGCTCTTTTTTGTTTATAATCAATCATCAAGTCCAAGCAAAAAGTTTGGATCAATATCCAAAATTTGAGCAATGTTTTGCAGTTGAAAAAATCGGGGTTCTTGAACTCCGGCAAGCCATTTGCTTATTGTACTTTGTGATGTTTTAATTAGTTTTGCACATTCACTTTGTGAAAGGTGTTTATCTTCTAATATTTCCTTAAAAATATTCTTAAATTCTCTTTTCATATGGATATACTAACAAATGTATTCGAAAACGAATTGACATATTCGAAAACGAATAGTATAATAATATTATGAATAAAGCAAACGAATTTAATCCATCAAATCACACAAATGAAAATATAAATCTTTCAGGGAATATTGTTCTTGAAGGTGAGTTTGAACAAATGGAAAAGAAACTTGATTTGTTTGGCACGTTTTCAATTGCATTCATCTTTTTTGAAAAAGAAATAATATACTTGGCAAATAAATATGGTCTAAAAAAAGAGATAATATATAATGAATATGTAAATTGGAAAGAAAATAAATAAAAAATTGTCACACATTGTGGCAATTTATTTTTTTATGTTTTATTATCTAACCGAAAATAAAATTAACCAATAATATGTTTATTCCCTTACAAATAAATGGGTTAAGCATTTTTTATTATTAAATTTTATTTTTTTAATAAATAATAATTATTATTTTAAATTTATTTCAAAATTTTTATTAAAAATTATTTTTATAAAAAGCGAGGGAAAAATGCAAAAAGAAAAATTGCCCTCAAAAAAAATAATTGAAGATGCCTTGCTCAAAAAAGCGTTGGGATATGAAGCAAAAGAAGTTGTTGAAGAGTATGTTATTGACGAATCAGGCGAGAGTAAATTATCAAAAAAGAAAGTTACCAAAAAACATATTTCACCAGATATTTCTGCTGCCAAAGTACTTTTGGAACATTTCACTAATGTGGAAGAAAACAAGTACGAGCAAATGAGCTTGGATGAGTTAAGGCAAGAAAAACTAAAATTGATTAAATTATTAGAGCAAGAGGGAGAAAATGATGCAAGTTAAACAATGTAACATAAAAACAAAATGCGAGATAAACGGTTGCAAAAATTTGGCAACCATAACGATATGCAAAGAAGATGATTCAAAGTTTGGACTTAAAGTTTGTGAAGATTGTGCAAAATCTTTAAATGAAACATTGTCAAAATTATATGTTCCAAAGTGTATTCCTTCACCATTTATTCATAACAAAAAAGGAGTGATGTAATGAAAAAGCAAGAAGATTTGGTAAGTTTAGTTTTGCAAGATTTCAAAAAACGTCAAAACGAACGAAAGCAGTTTGAGGCAACTTGGAAACTATGTATGAACTTTTTAATGGGCAATCAATATTGTAGTATTGCACCGAACTTGGAAGTCGAGAACAACGACAAACAATATTTTTGGCAAGAACGAGAAGTGTATAACCATATCGCACCAACACTTGATATAAGACTTGCAAAATTGCAAAAAGTTAGACCAATTATGAGTGTTATCCCAGCGTCAAATGATGATTGTGACCTAAAGACTGCAAAGCTTTGTAAAAAAATCATTAACAGTGTGTATAACAAACAAGATTTGTCAGCACAAATCTGCAAGGCAACAAAATGGAGTGAAATTTGTGGAACAAGCTTCTATAAAATAATTTGGAATAGCGAACTTGGTGATATTATTGCAAAAGATGAAAATCATACTTTGCGTACAGGCGATATTGAAGTGAGCGTTATAAGTCCTTTTGAGATTTATCCAGATAGTGTAAACAACGAAAATGTAGATGATTGTCAAAGTATTATTCATGCAAAAGCATATCATGTTGATGAAATAAAAAGAATTTATAATGTTGACGTAAAAGGCGAAGACATAAATGTCTTTTCACTTGAAAATGTTGGGACTGGTCTTGGTGGACTTGGCTATAACTCATATGCAACAAAAATTGTTAGTGGCATAAAATCAAATCATGCACTCGTTATTGAAAAATATGAAAAGTCGTCAAAAAATCATCCAAATGGCAGGTTCATTATAGTTGCCGGAAACACACTTGTCTATGACGGCGAATTACCTTTTGTAAATCGAATTGACGGCACTCGTGGTTTTCCATTCATAAAACAGGTTAGTATAGAACAAGCGGGCTCTTTTTGGGGCACAGGTATTGTTGAAAGACTTATACCAGTTCAAAGAGCATACAACGCAGTAAAAAATAGAAAGCATGAATTTTTAAATCGAATTTCAATGGGTGTTTTGACAGTTGAAGATGGCAGTGTTGATTTGGATAACTTGGAAGAAGAGGGCTTGTCACCGGGCAAAATTTTGGTGTATAGACAAGGATCAAATGCCCCAAGGTTTATGTCAGCAAGCAGTGTGCCAACTGATTTTGAAAGAGAAGAACAAGCGTTGCTTGCCGAATTTATGACAATTTCTGGTGTTAGTGATATCTTGAATAGTTCATCAACCTATACAAATTTAAGTGGCGTTGCACTACAACTTTTGATTGAACAAGATGAGTCAAGAATTTCGCCAACAAGTGACAAAATAAAAGAGTGCATAAAAGAACTTGGCGGTCAAATTTTAAGGCTATATAAACAGTTTGCCACAATGCCAAGACTATTAAAAGTCGCTGGCGACAATGGCGAACTTGAACTTGAATATTTTAATGCAAGCGATATAACAAGCGAAGATATAGTTTTTGAAAGTGATAGCGAAATTTCCGAAAGTTTGGCACAAAGACGAAGTATGGTTTTTGATTTGCTGAATGCCGGTTTGCTTGCAGACGAAAATGGTAAGTTGAGCAATAGAATGCGTCTAAAAGCACTTGATTTGCTGGGCTTTGGTATTTGGGAAAATGCTCAAGACCTAAACGAATTGCATACCAAAAAAGCTTCGGCAGAAAATGTCGACTTGGCTAATCAAAAAGATGTCAAAGTGTGCGAAATTGATAATCACGACCTTCATATTCAGGAACATATTTCATATATGCTCGGTTGTGAATACAAAAAGAAATTAAACGAAAATAAAAATATTGAACAGGTATTTTTGAACCATATAAGACAACACAAACAAATGAAAAAAATTGAAGAAAGCATAAAACAAGAGGAGTAATATTATGGAAGAAAAAGAAAATTGGGAACAACCAACAAATTCGGATAATGTGCCCATGGCAGACGCCAAAATTGAAGAAAGCACGCCTTTGTCCGATAACGGCTCCCTATACGGAAAATTTAAGGACGCCGAAAGTTTGCTCACAGCCTATAACAATTTGCAGGCAGAGTTTACAAGAAAGTGTCAAAGATTAAGCGAACTTGAAAAACAAGAACAAGAAGTGCCAGCTAAAGAAGAAATGGAAGATAAAACACCGGTTTTCGAAACCGAAGATTGGCAAAGCAAAGTTACAACTTTTCTTGAACAAAACAAGGACGCAAAAAAATATGCAAATGAGATATCAAACTATATCCTAAACGACCCAGAGCTTCAAAACGATAAAAATGCCCTTGATATTGCTTGGGCAAAGGTGGTTAGCCAAAAATATAAATCACCAGAAAGTATTGTAAGTGATGACAAGTTTGTTGACGATTTTGTTATGTCGAATGAGCAAATAAAACAAAAAATAATTTCACAATATATTCAAGATTTAGAAAAAAACAAATTGCCTCCATTTGTAACACAAAAACAAGGTGGAAATGTAACTTTTCAAACAGAAAAGAAAGCCACAACGCTAGACGAAGCAAAAAGACTTGTGGAGGCAATACTCAAATCAAACTAAAAATAGGAGACAAAAATGGTTACATTACAAAGTGCAGAAAATGCATTAAAAACAGTATATCTTGGAGTGGTTAGCAATCAATTAAACGTAAATGCGAACCCACTTCTTGGAAAAATTAAACAAACAACAAAAGATGTTTGGGGAAAAGAAGTAAGAAAACTTGCTCCATACGGAATCAATGGTGGTATTGGCGCTGGTGCAGAAACAGACGCACTTCCAAAAGCCGCAGGAAATAACTATGTTCAATTTGTCAGCGAACTCAAAAACTTGTATGGCAAAATTGAACTCTCAGACAAAGCAATTCGTGCATCAGAAAATAATGCAGGCGCTTTTGTTAATTTGCTAAACGATGAAATGGAAGGACTTATCAAAGCATCAAGTTTCAACTTTGGAAGGATGTTATTCGGCGATGGTAGTGGACTTTTGGCAACAATAACAGCAGTTGACTCAACAACAAAAGTAATCACTTGCGATAGCGTTAGAAATCTTATTGAAGGTATGGTTATAGATATCTATAACGGCTCAACAAAGGTTGATGGTGGATTAAGAATTACATACGTTGACAGAGTAAACAAAAAAGTGCATATTGCATTCCCAGCATCATACTCAAAAATAATCGCTCAAAACTATACATTATATGTTCAAAACTCAAAAGGTTTTGAAATTTCAGGACTTGGAAAAATCTTCTCAAATTCTGGAACATTATATGGTGTTTCAAGAACTGACTATCCATGGCTCACACCATACACAAAAACAGAAGCAGGCGAAATAAGTGACAGCCTTATCCAAAGTGCAATAGACTTTTTGGATGAAGTAAGTGGCTCAAATATCAACTATATTGCTTGCTCAAGTCAAGTAAGACGTGCATACCAAGAATATCTTGGCGCATACAGGCGCAATGTTGACGTTATGGAACTTGCCGGCGGATACAAAGCACTAACATACAATGGTATCCCAGTTGTTGCAGATAGATTTGTTGAAGATGATGCAATGTACTTGCTCAACACAGACGAATTTACTTTGCACCAACTTTGCGATTGGAAATGGCTTGAAGGGGAAGACGGAAGAGTGTTAAAACAAAATGCCGGATATCCAACTTACACAGCAACTCTTGTAAAGTATGCCGAACTCGTTTGCGATAAACCAAATGGTCAAGCAAAAATTACAGGAATTTCTAGTACAGTAACAAACCCATTCAAATCAGTTACAGTTGTAAACCCAACAAAAGACGATTCATCAAAATCTCAAGGTTAATTTACGATAAATGCTTAAAAACTAGACTTAAATTCAATTAAGTCTAGTTTTTCATAAGCAAAAAGGAGATAAAATGCTTATTGAAATAAAGTCAGACCCACTTTTTGTTACAGACAGACTAAAAGAACTAGACCAAGACTATTACTTGGTTTTTAACACTATAAAACATAAGTACGAAGTGCATAACCATAGTCAAATTGGATGCTCATATTGCTTAACATATCCAAACCCCGCATTAGACGAAAGATTACTTGAACTAGTCAAAAAAACAAGACGAGAAAACTTTAATGAACTAATGAAAGAGATTGACAAAGCAAACGAAAAGATTGAACAAGAATTTATAAAATCACAAAAAGAAAAATTGGAGGGAAAATGAAAACAAAACAAGTTTTGGAACTAACTGCAGTATTTTTAGGCAAAGAAGAATTACTAAATTGTGCATATTTCACAGGTTCACAAGAAGAAATAAGCCAAGAAAATCAAAAAGACCTAGATATGTTGTTAAGATGCCTTAATTTAATAACAAGCGAAATATCAACAGATTATTTGCCAATCTATAAAACAAAAACAATCAATTTTGTGGATGGTATTTGCCATTTGGAAGATGTTGATGAAAATATCTACCAAATTGTCAAATTGCAAGACGAATTTGACAGCGAAATTAGATTCAAAATCATCGGCAATAACCTAAAAGCCAATGCGACCACTTGCCAAATAACATACACATCTTTTGCTCAAAAAACAACACTTGATGGAAATGTTGAAACCTTTTCAAATCTAATGCCAGCAAGAGTCCTAGCATATGGAACAGCAATGGAATATTCGTTTATTAGTTCTCTTTATGATGACGCAAGCGTGTGGGAGTCAAGATATAAAAATGGACTTTTGTCAATATCTCAAAAAAAGCATAACCTTGTTATGCCAAAAAGAAGGTGGATGTAATGTTCTATAAAAATCCATTATTACTAAAAAAAGTAAAAGACTACCAAATATCTTTCAGTGCTTTTGCAAATGGAATGAACACCGAAGTCGATGAAGGTATATTGCCATACAAATATGCCAAAAGGTGCTATAACTACACTGTAAAAAACGGTGCACTAAAAAATGGTATTGGGTTTAGAGATTTAAGACTTCCAAAGTCAGACGATGATCTAACAGATGAAAGGGTTATAGAAACAAAATACGATGACGATATAAAGGCAATTTGGCTCTATAAATATTTTGACCCAAAACTAAACAAACCAAACTATCAACTTATGTATTATACAACGGGTGGCAGACTCTTGTGGTTTGCACTAATAAACAAATTTCCATACACTTTTGAAATTTCAAGTATCATATATTCAAAAGAAGTGCCAAATGCCGTAAACTATAGACTAGATGGTCTTGATTATATGATTTTTTCTTCAAAAACTGGTGGTATGTGGAAATATAACTGCACCAAAACTGCCCAAAAAATTGAAAATGGGCCAAGCATTGTTTCAATGTGCTTGCACTATGAACGCTTGTTCGCAATTATAGAAAATGGCGAACATAACAGATTGAGTTTTTCGGCAACACTAGATCCAACAAACTTTAATGAATCGTTGTCGGAAGGTGGTTTTATTGAAATGCAAGACGAACGTGGTCCACTAAACCATGTTGTTAGTTTTAATGACTATGTTTATGTTTTCAGAGATTTTGGTGTTGCAAGAGTTTCTGCCTATGGCGACCAAGCAAATTTTAGTGTCAGCCAACTCTTTATTTCAAGCGCAAAAATCTATGGCAACTCCGTTTGCGTTTGCGGGGATAGAATTATGTTTCTTTCTCGTGACGGAATAATGTCTTTTGACGGCTATACAACACAAAAACTTAACCTTGGAATCGAAAGTTTGCTAAAAAATGTCACAAACGAAAATTGCTCGGCACTTTACTATAACGGCAAGTACTATCTTGCACTAAAACTCAACTTTAATGATGGCGAAAAAATCGGTTGCGAAAGTTATAGCGAAGGCTACATAAATAATGCAGTAATAGAAGTAGATCTAAAAACCCTTGATGTGAATATCTCTCGTGGTATGGACATAAGGAATATGCTTGTTGTGGATAATGGTAACTTTTGTAAAGTCGTTGCTTGCTTTAATGGTGAGTTCAAAGACAAACTTGGTGAAATGACCCATGATGGCGAAATGTTTGGCACTCCACTAAAAAAATGTTGGACAAGCCCAAAGAGCAATCTCGGCTATCCAACAAAAGTAAAACGTGTAAAAGAAGTGCTAATAAAAACCAAATCTGATTGCAAGATAAATGTAAAAACCGAAACAAAAGACAAAACATTTTTTGTGACAGGCTCAAATAAATCTCAACGCAAAAAGATAAATGTTTTTGGTGAACAAATTGAAATTTCATTTATAAGTGACAAGGCAGGAGATATAGATATTTCTTGCCCACAAATCACAATAGGAGTAACAAGTTGATTGACGCAAGATTAATAAAGTATTTTAACAAAATCACAAGACGTAAATTAAATTATAGAGCAAGGGGGAACAAAGAAGATGTACAAATATTCTTTCAGTAGTGAAGACACTGACAAAATAACAGAAAAAACAAAAAACTATTCAGATTTATTGTCAAATTTCAAAAAGGTTGATGAAAAGTATAATTTTAGTGATGACAGCGACCTTGATTTGCAACGAAAAACCTTTCAAGGTAAAACTGATGAAGAAATCAAAAAACAAGCACAAGATAGCTTGAAAGACTACAAACAAACAGGCGTAGATGATATAGAAAAATCATATAACAACAAAAAATCAAGTCTTGATGAAAAAATCCAATGGGCAAAAGATGAGGGCGAAGAGAAAAAGAAAGAAACAACATCTCTTTATTCTTCATTAAAAGAAGACGCAAAACAAGACGCATTAAAACGTGGACTTGCTCGTTCGTCAATTGTTATCAATGTGCTTGATGCCTTTGATAAAAATATGCTTAATGAATATAAAAAAATCAACGAAGATATCACATCAAAAATGCAAAATTTGTCAAGCCAAAAATCGCTTTTGGATGAACAAAAACAAAATGCATTAAACTCTTTTGATATCTCTTATGCACTAAAATTATCAAACAAAATTGATGAAGTAAACGAAAAGTTAAAACAAGAAGAACAAAAAATTCTTGAATACAATAACGAAATTGCCGAAAAAGAAGCAGAGTTCAAGTCAAAGCAAAAGGACAAAGCACTTTCTTATGCATCATATATAGAAAAATATGGTAAGGGCGGAATAAACACCCTAAAACAAGATGAAAAAGTTGCATATGCCGAACAATACCTTATGGGATTAAGCAAAGATGAAGCAATTGATGAACTTAACAACAATAAGGTATTCACAAGTGAAATTGGCCCTGCAAACTATACAAAACTAAAACAAAAAATGTTAAGTAGAAAATAACCTATGTGGGAAAAAATTTTCACAATGGCAATTTCAAACGGTATCTTTGCGTGCCTTTTCGTTGCACTTTTGGTGTATGAACTAAAAGACTCAAGAACAAGAGAAAAAAAATATCAAAAAACAATCGACAGCTTGGCAAACAGACTGCAAACTGTTGAAAAAATAAGCGAAGATGTTGATGAAATGAAAAACGTAATTGTATATAAAAAGAAAAAGGAGACAAAAGAGAATGCTTAAAAAAAGAATAAAAAAATATAGTTTTTGGACAGGACTTGCAGCCTCACTTGTAGTCCTTATGAACGTTATTTCAAAAGCATTTGGCTTTTCAATTGATAACAAACTTGTTGAAGATATTGTAATGTCAATATGTGGCGTGCTTATGGCACTTGGTATTGTTTGCAGACCAACACAAAAAGATTTGCAAAAAGAAAATGCAAAAACCATAGACAAACCAAAAGAAAAACAAGACCCAAAAGAAGAACAATATAATAAAACTGAATAACAAAAAATGTGGCATTTGCCACATTTTTTTGATGTTTCAACACTTCTAACGTCATTTTGACTCACACTTCGAAGATTTGCTTTGGAGAAATCTCTTCATCTTGTCGGGGTCACAAAAACAACAACTGTTTTGGAGTCCCCCGTAATTATATAGTCATTTCGACCCACGCTTCGAAGTTTTGCTTTGGAGAAATCTCAACCGCTTAATCGTCATTTCGACTCTCTACCCCGAAGTGTGACTTTGGAGAAATCTCAACATATTTACAAGCCACAATACCTTGAAATATTAAAATGTATATGTTAATATATTCCAATACAAAAGGGGAAAGAAAGAATGAAAGTTGTTTTTGCAAGTTATAATCAAGGGAAGTGTGATGGATATAAGGATACATTCAAAAAGTTGGGAATTGAACTTGTTTCATTAAACGAAATTGGCTGTTGTGAAAAGGTTGAAGAAACAGGGGATAATACTTTGGAAAATGCAGTAATAAAAGCAGAGTTTTACCACAAATTGCTGGGTTTGCCAGTTTTAAGCAACGATAGTGGACTTATTGTTTCAAGGTTTTCAAAAGAAAATCAACCGGGTGTTTTTGTAAGAAGGTACAATGGGAAAGAAATGACAGATGAAGAACTCATTTCAACTTACGAAGAGTTGTTTGAATGTGTTGGTGGCGAAAGTGAGGGTGTTTTTTCTGTATCTTTGGCGGCAATAAATGAAAAGGGGAAACTCTTTAAAAGAGAATTTCACTATAGTACATTTTTTAAGTGCCCAGCAAGTAAGGCAAGGGTAAAGGGGTTGCCATTCAGGTCTTTTGAATATGATAGAAAACTAAAAAAGCATTATGCTGAATTTACCGATGAAGATTGGGCAAATGCACACGATAATACAAAAAGTAGTGACGATATAGACGAACAAGCCGATTTTATTAGGTCAGCATTCAAAAACTAAACATATTAAAAGTCATTTCGACCTTGACATTCTTGACGGGCTTTGGAGAAATCTCTTCCGCTTTAAAATTTTTATTTTCAAATCTCATCCTTATAAAAAATGACTTTTTGCATATTAAACTAAAAAAATATACATTTTTGCTTGAAAATTAACTTTAAGTGTAGTATAGTAATTATACTAAAATATTTTTTTGTTTAATATGGTGAAAATTTATGATGTTTAAAAACTCAGTAAAACTATTTATTGCAAATTTTTCAGTTTTCTGGAAACTTTTGCTATACAAAATAATCGCAATTGGTATTTGTGTCTTGTTACTTATTCCAACATTTTCAAGTTGGGGACATGTGCTTAATTCTGTTGATTTTTTTGCTGGGCTTGGCAATTTTGCAAACACAACAATGTTTTCAAGCGTAACATCATTTTTTGAACAGTTATTTATTTTAGTAGACACTTTTTTAAAAGCAATTGGCTTACTTTTGTCATATAACTTATTTTCTTTCATATATTCAACTGTTATCGTATTGTTTGTTCTTCCATTTTTAATGGAATTGTCTGCAATACCAACAGGGGAAGGATTGTATTCATATATGGCAAGTTTGTCAAAGTCAAGTTTTGTTGGAACACTTATTGCAAAAATGGGTAAGTCAATGTTCTATGCTTTGCTCAGAACTTTATGCACATTGCCATTCATTGCACTTATGGGTGTAACCCTTTATTATATGTTGTCACTTGTAACAATAAACAGTTTGTGGGCAATTTTTGTGCCCGTTATGGTTGTTATCTATTTTTCAATTATGACAGCACTAATGATAACCTTTTTCTCTGGTTGGATGCCAGCAACAGTTGTGTTTGATATCTCGCCAATAAACGGAATGAAAAAGGGGTTTAAAGCCGTATTTAGAAGATTTTTCAGGGTATTTTCAAGTATACTTATGATAATAATCATAACAACAATGTTCACATTTATGTTTACAACATTCTCACTATTCATTTTGGTCCCACTATGCTCTGTGTGTGTTGTAATGCTTGAAATGGTAATGTTTTTCGAAAGTCAAGGAATGAGATACTATGTTGACCTTGACAGTATTGTAACACCCAAAAAACTTGAACAATGCGACAGATTAAAAAAGGTTAAAGATATAATTTAGTTTATTAAACAAATTTTAGTAATAAATAAACAAATGAAATAAAGCAAGCAACACTTGCAAAGATTTTTTATGAAAAGGAGAAAAAATGAATTCAGACGAAAAAATTATAGAAGCTTTAAGAAATGTTATCTCAAATTCAAATGATAACAATCAAAAACAAGAAAACGTTGCGCCGGTTGAAGTTGAAAGTGCAAATGTAAATCAAAATAATGAAAAAATAAAAACTAACAAACTCAAAAGACAAGCAAAGCATAATAATGGCAATGCAAAACAAAAAAAACAACCAAAAAATGAACAACAAAAAGAAGAAGAAAATGCTGAACAAAACAACACAAAACTTGTTGTAAAAAAACAAGACAAAAGCAAAAAAGTAAAAATCACATTCCTTGGTGGTGTTGGCGAAATTGGAAAGAATATGACTGCAATTGAGTATGGCGATGATATGATTGTTGTTGACTGTGGTTTAAGCTTCCCAGACGATGAACTTCCAGGAGTTGATGTCGTTGTCCCAGATATAACATATCTTATTCAAAACAAACAAAAACTAAAGGCTTTTGTTATAACCCATGGTCACGAAGATCATATTGGTGGAATACCTTTTGCATTAAGTGATGTAAACGTGCCAATTTACGGGACAAAACTAACTCTTGCCTTGATTGAAAACAAGCTTAAAGAATATCCAAAACTCAAATATAAACTTGTTGCTGTAAAACCAAGACAAGTGCTAAAAATCGGGTGCTTTGCCATTGAGTTTATACATGTAAACCACTCAATTGCGGGCTCACTTGCACTTTGCATTTCAACTCCATGCGGAAACATTATTCACACCGGTGACTTTAAGATTGATTTTGAACCTGTAACAGGGGAAACAACCGATTTAACTCGCTTTGGGGAACTTGGCAAAAAAGGTGTAAATTTGTTACTTTGTGAAAGTACCAATGTATGCCGAAAAGGTTATTCAATGAGTGAATCAAATGTTGGCAGAGTTATGGATTCAATATTTGAAAAACATCCCAACAATCGTTTGATTGTTGCAACTTTTGCTTCAAATATTCAAAGAATGCAACAACTTTTGGATCTTGCCGAAAAATATAAAAGAAAAGTTGCTTTCTCTGGTAGAAGTATGATAAACGTCAGTGAAGTTGCAATGAAATTGGGCGAGTTAAATTATAAAAAAGAAAATATAATTGACATAGACAAAGTGTCAAAATATGACGACAAAGAAATTTTGATTATGGCAACAGGAAGTCAAGGCGAATCTATGAGTGCTTTGTCAAGAATGGCAAATGGCGAATTTAAGGGCATTGACCTTGGCGATAATGACTGTGTTATATTGTCATCATCTCCAATTCCGGGCAATGAAAAATCTGTTTATGGACTTATCAACACACTTTTCAAAAAAGGTGCAGATGTAATTTATGATGAACTTGCCGATGTTCATGCATCAGGTCATGCTTGCCAAGAAGAAATCAAAATCATTCACAAACTTGTAAAACCAAGACATTTTATGCCAATCCATGGCGAATATCGACACCTAAAACAACACAAAGAACTTGCAATTGCTCTTGGCGAAGATGCAAGAAATATAATTTTGCCAGAACTTGGGCTACAAGTTGAAATGTCACAAAACTCAATCAAACCTTGTGGTTATGTTCAAGCCGGTTTAAGACTTGTTGATGGTTCAGGTGTTGGCGATTTGTCAAGTGCCGTTCTTCGTGATAGAAAACAATTGAGTGAAGAGGGTGTTTGCGTTGCTGTTGTAAATCTTATGGCAACAAAAGAACTTGCATTTGACCCATTTATCATCACTCGTGGCGTTGTTTATAATGATGAAGCTGATGACTTTAATCAAGATGCAAGGGCATGTCTTGTTCAACTTTTCAAAAATGTTGATATAAAAGATATGGATCAAAGCGAAGTTAAAAACCAAGTAAAGAGATGCTTGAGTAACTTTATTTACAAAAGAACAAAACGTAGACCACTTATTTTAACAGTTGTAATGTTTGGGTAGGATGGGGTTGGCAAAATTTCAACCGCTCAATAGTCATTTCGACTGTCGACCCCAACGGCCAACTTTGGAGAAATCTCAGCTTCTTAAAAGTAATTGTTTTTACATTATAAGGTAAAATATGGAATATTTGGAAAAGTTAAAGCAAATATCAAACGAAAATCACATACCAATCATAAAAGATGATGGGTGTGATTTTTTGACATCATTTTGTAAGGAACATAATTTCCAAAATATCTTGGAAATTGGTACAGCAGTTGGTTATTCCGGTTCTTTTATGTTAAATAACACAACAAATTCGCACTTGACAACAATTGAAATAAATGAAAAGAATTTCAATGTTGCCAAAACAACTTTTCAAACATTGAATCTAACAAACAGAGTAACTCAAATTTTGGGAGATGCAAAAGATGTGATAAAAACTTTAAATTGCGAATATGACTTTATTTTTCTTGACGGGCCAAAAGGTCAATACTTGGCTTATTATGAAGATTTGTTAAAGCTTCTTAAAGTTGGTGGATATATATTGGTTGACAATGTATATTTTCATGGACTTGTTCGTGGACAGGAATTTGTAAAGCATAAATTAAGGACTCTTGTTGTAAATTTACGAAAGTTTATTGACGTAATCACAAAAGACAAAAGAGTTGAAACTCAAATTTTGGACATTGGCGATGGTATTGCAATTATAAAAAAATTATAGAATATTTTTATTACAGACAAAAATCACTAAATTAGTTTTTTAAAATTTAAATAATTTGATATAATAAAATTATGGAAATTCAAATAATAAAATTCATACAAACCCTAAAATCTCCATTTTTTGATGGTGCTATGTGGTTTTTTACTTATTTGGCAAGCATTTATGCCATAATTTTATTTTTTATAATATTATTCTTTTTTGCATCAAAAAAATATTCATTTTTATTTTTAATTTCAGCAATATTTAATGTTGGAATAAATTATATTTTAAAAATTTTAATAAATAGACCAAGACCATATGAAATTTCTGGCGACATTTCAAATGTAACAAACTCATTGGGCAAAAGTATGCCAAGTGGGCATATGGTAACAATTACAACAATTTTTTTCTTTTTAATTTTCTTTTTGTTTAAAAGATTAAAAACAAAAACGTCAAAAACAATTCTAATTATTTCAAGTGCAATAATAGTTACACTTGTGGCAATTTCAAGAATGTATTTTGGACAGCATTACATATCTGACCTTGCTGTTGGCTTTGTTGAAGCACTTATTCTTTGTTCTATTGAACTAAAAATTGAACAAAGATATAAATTGATTTGACAAATTGAAAATATTTTTATAAGATGAAATAGAAAAAATGAAACAATCCAAAAAATTAAATATTTTATATTGGCTAGTTTATTGTGCCATTGCTTTTGTTACAATATTTTTTATATATTTGCTTATCTCAAATGGCATAATTCAAAAGAAAGAACGTGAATATTATGAAAATAGTTGGCAGTATGTTGCAGATACTAATTTTGAACTTAAAACCGAAACAAATAAAGATGGCACAATCGAAACATTTTATGCAATTTCAACACCAGAGCAACTCGCCGGGATGTTTGAGACCTCAAATTCAAACACTGTTAGTGCCGAAAGTATAAATACATATAGTTACAGGTTAACAAAAAATATTGATTTGTCAGGCAAAAATTGGATTGTTAATGATTTTTCAAAAGAATTTAATGGAAATAGTTTTCATATTAAAAATCTTAATATAGAAAGCATATCTTCAAACTATTTGGGTTTTGTAAAGGAACTCTCGGGAACAATAAAAAATCTTTATTTTGATAGCATTTATATTTCTTCATTGTCAACATCAAGCGGGATTAAATATATTGGTGGTGTTGCTTCATATTTGAATGGTGGTAAAATTGAAAATGTGTATGTAAATAGTGGAACGATCTATGGTGCAAAATTTAATGAAAGCTATAGTTCAAGGTTGTCTTACACAGGCGGAATTGTTGGGTATGTAAGTTCTGGCAATATCAAGCAATGTATCAACAACGCAGCAGTTTCTTACGGATATTACATTGGTGGAATTGCTGGGCAAACAAATGGAACAATTGAACAGTGCATAAACAAAGGCACAATAAACTATGCAGATTCTTATGGTTATGATTCATATGTTGGTGGAATTACAGGAACAAATTCAGGGACTATCAGATTATGCCAAAATATGGGATATCTTTCAATTTCTGCGTATTCTATAACAATCAAATATACTGCCTATATGGGTGGTATAGCGGGGAATTCTTCTGGAACTATAAGTGAATGCTCAAATAGTGGACAAATTTCACAAGGCGGAAGAGGTTATTCAATGAGCAACATATACGCAGGTGGAATTGCTGGCTCTTCTTGGGGTGGGGAATTTAGTAACTGCCTAAATACAGCCTCAGTATCAGCAAATGCAGATATAAAAACTTCCACTTCTGCATATAATGTTTCAACGCAAAAGGTTGATGAAACCCAATATCATGACCATTCATTTTTCTTTTGGGGATGGGCGAGTGATTGGTTATGGTACACAAGAAAAGAGGCATCAATTAGTATTGTAGAGATGAATGCATATGCTGGTGGAATAGTAGGGTATGGTTCGCCAACAATATCAAATTGTTATAATAGTGGTTCGATTTCAGGTGGATTTAAAACTGTTTCTGTTTCCATTGAAGAAGTCTTGAAAAAAGATTCAAAGTACCTAAGCTTTGCAGGTGGAAATCCTGTTACAAAAACTCAAACATCAACATTTAGTGTGTATACAGCAATAAGGTCTGGTGCAATTAATGGTTCTGATGCAAAAAGTCAAAATAGTGGGTCTTCGGTAAGTAACAGCCTTAGTTTAAAAGATAAATGCTCATTCTACACAGGCTCATATTCTTCAACAACGGGATTTCACTATCAATATTTTGGTGCTGGGTATATTATAAATGCAACAATTGGTGGCAGTTCAAAAGAAACTGATTCTGGGGAGTTTACGGCAATGCAAATTGGAATAAAAGATTGTAATGGAAACTCTCAAAGTGCGGGAAGAGTTGTCCACAAAGTGACAAGAAATGATAATTCTTACACCGTATATACATATCCAGAAAGGATGTATGAAAGTGACAAAGAATGGATCAATGATTTTAGTGGTTCAAAAACAATGTTAAAAATAACGGATGTTGACACAACTTTTGTTAAAGATGCTAATGTATCGTTTATCGATTCGTTTTCATCATCAAACTTGTCAACACTTGGAAGAAATTATTGGGAAATAGAAAATGGTGAACCAAAGTTAAAAAATCTATATTGGTAAAAAATGCCTAATAATAATTAGGTGTTTTTTTATTGCAAAATAAAAAATATTTTTTTGTATATTTGACAAATACTACAAATGTTATATAAAATAAAATTAATAGGAGAAAAATTTGTTAAAGACAAAAACAAAAAGTATATATTATGTAATCTATTTTGCAATACTAGTTGTAACTGCTTTTTTCTTTTATTTTTTAATATCAAATGCCATAATTCAAAAACGAGAGCGTGAGTATTATGAAAATAGTTGGCAATATGTTGCAGACACTAACTTTGAACTTAAAACCGAAACAAATGAAGATGGCACAATCGAAACATTTTATGCCATTTCAACCCCGGAACAACTTGCTGGATTTTTCCAAATGTCACACTCAGACACCGTCGGTGCTGAAAGTATATCTACATACGGTTACAAATTAACAAATGACATCGACTTAAGCGGAAAAACATGGAGTTTTAGCAGTTTTTCTGGAACTTTTAATGGTAATAGTCGACATATTTATAACCTAAATATAAACGCAAATGCCCAAAATGTGGGTTTTGTTAGTGTGCTTTATGGCACAATAAAAAATGTATATTTTGACAATGCACAAGTGATAAATACAAATACTGCAGGAAAAGCATATCGTACAGGTGTTGTTGCGGGTTTTGTAAGTGGTGGTCATATTATCAATGTAACGGTACAAAAAGGCTCTGTTACTGGCAATATTAACAAAGGGAATAATGATAGGTGTGCAGGTGGAATAGCTGGGTATATGAACAATGGCGAAATCAAAAATTGTATAAACACAGCAAATGTTTCAACATCCAAATTTGTTGGTGGGATTGTTGGCAAAATGAATGCGGGGACAATAAGTGGGTGCTTTAATAAGGAAAATAGTCTTTCTAATGGAAATAACATTTGGCCAAGGTTAGGTGGTATTGTCGCAGAGAGTTATGGGGTTATAGAAAATTGTGTAAATATGTCAAGTCTAAGATTGGAGAATAATGTTGATGGTGACATTAGAATTGGTGGAATAGTTGGACATAATGGTGGCGATTTGTCTGCTTGTGAAAATTTAGGTACAATTTATGGGGGAAACTACTACAATAACACAACTTATGTTGGTGGAATTGCTGGATATTCAACAAAAAATATTTTCAATTGCTATAACTCAGGGGGTGTTTATTCAAAGGCAAAAACATGGACAAGTTCATCTGATAGCAATGTGTCAATAAGTTCAGATACAAAACGACATAATCATACTTTTTATTATGAAGATGATGAATTATGGTCTCACGGTGTTTCATATATGCTGGAGTATAAAAGAAATGTGTCAAAGATAGAGATAACAGATATACAATCTTTTGCTGGCGGAATTGTGGGGTATGGCGATTGTTCAGTTTCGAACTCGTATAATGAGGGAGTAATTAGTGGTGGATATAAAAAAATATATGCCCAAATTTCTGAAAGCATGGTCTCAGAAATTTCAGGGTATTCATGGGGTAGTAAAAGTAGTTCAATAACATATTACTTCACAGTTTATACAAACTGTCGTGTTGGTGCAATAAATGGTAATCAACAGAAAGATAGTGAGAACAAAAACGTAATTAGCAAATCATCAAAATGCTTATATCAGGGATCAAATTCATTCAAACTATCATACTATACTTCAAAAAATTATACGACAAAAGAGATAAAAGGAAACAATCGTGTTAGTTCAAACCCAATTGTAATAGATAATGAATCTGGAATTGATAGAGATGATTCAAACATTCATGGAGAGATAAACCAAGAAATAATCAGCAAAACAAATTCCTACCAAATTACAACAAATCCAAAGTATAGTGACTCAGGGAAGGGGGAAAGTGGATTCTATGAAGGTTGTAATTTAACAAGTTTTTATAATAAAGCACAAATAATATTTCAAGTTAATGATGTTGATACTACATTTGAAAAAGATAGCAAAGTTACTTTTGTTAGCACATTCACAACATCGAATTTGTCAACACTTGGAACAAGCAATTGGGAAATGGTTAATGGCAAGCCAAGGCTCAAAAATCTATATTGGTAAAAAATGCCTGTTTTTAGGCATTTTTTATTGCGTTATTTTGGGTTTTGTTTTATACTAAAAACAAAGGGAACAATATGCAAATAGAAGTAATTTCAGAAAATGAAGAAATGACCAAACAAATAGCAAAAAAATATGCAGAAAGTATAAAAAGTCCTGTTGTCATATCACTTATTGGCGATTTGGGTGCAGGCAAAACAACTTTCACAAAAGGTTTTGCAGAAGGGCTTGGGATAAAAGAACTTGTAACAAGTCCAACTTTTACAATTATGAACGATTATAAAAGTGGAAGACTCCCACTCTATCACTTTGATATGTACAGGCTCAATGGGAAAGAAGAAGCATCAAATCTTGGTTTTGATGAATATTTTGATTTGCGAAAACTCGATGGTGTTGTTGTTTGTGAATGGGCAGAGAATGTTGAAGGACTTTTGCCAAAGTTACATGTTGAGATAGAGTTTGAAAAAGTTGATGAAAACAAACGTAAAATTAGAATAGGCGTAAAAGGTTGGGTAAAATGAAAGTTTTAGCATTAAACACGGCATTTGCAAACAGTGATATTGCAGTAGATATTGACGGAAAAAAAGATTATATATCTCATTCGTCAAGTGCAAAGCAATCAGAAAATGCACTTGTTTGTATTGATGAATTATTAAAAAGAAACAACACAAAAATCCAAAATATAGACATAATGGCAGTAGTTATTGGTCCGGGGTCATTTACTGGCATAAGAATTGGTGTTGGACTTGTAAAGGGAATGGCTGTTGCAAAACCAAGCATAAAACTTGTTGGTATATGTTCACTAGATTTGTTGGCTTACACCTACTATTCACAAACGAATTGTAAAGATTTTTCTTGCGTTTTGGATGCATTAAGTGGCAATATTTTTGTTTGCTCATATGAGAATGGAAAAAGGTCAAGTGACCCAAAAATGCTAACAGGTGAAGAACTTGATAACCTAAAAGGCACAGTTGTTGGACTAAAAGCCGAAAATCTTGATTTTTGCACAGACTTTGTAGACTTTAATCCGCAAATGCTTTTGGAGTATGCAAACTATAAAATCACCAATAATGAATTTGTTGATGAATCAAACTTATTGCCATTATATCTACGTAAATCACAAGCAGAAGCAGGTTTAGATGGTGCAAATAAAAAGAATTAACCAAAATGATTTAATCACCTTGCAAACCATATCTTTTGAACAATTTAAAACCGAAAGTTGGTCAAAAGAGCAATATAGCCAAGCATTTTTTGATGCTAACTATATTTTCCTTGGGTGCTATGATTGTAAAAAACTTTTAAGTTTTGTTGTGGCAAATGAAAACTTGGATGATGTTAATATACTAATGCTTGCAACAAGTGAAAGTAATAAACATAATGGCTGTGCAAAAAAACTTGTTGAAAATTTACAAAAGTATGTAAAAGATAAAAACAAAACACTATCGCTTGAAGTAAAAGAAAATAATTTGCCGGCAATTACACTTTACACAAAACTCAATTTCAAAACTGTTTATGTAAGAAAGCATTACTACAAAGATGGTCAAAATGCAGTCATAATGTTTTATAACCAAAAATCATAATATGTTGCAATTTGGCATTCGTAAGCATAAATATTTTATATGGAAATAACATACAAAGGTGCAAAAGTATATTACAAAGTGATAGGCAATGGCTCGCAAACAGTGGTATATTTGCATGGCTGGGGGACAAGTGGCAGATTTTTTGAATTTATGGCAAATGACCTAAATGCCAAAAATATCCTAATAGATTTTCCACCTTTTGGCAAAAGTGAAGAGCCAAAAGTTGCCTATGATTTAAATGATTATGCAAACATAGTAAAAAGTGTGTTAAAAAAAGAAAATGTAGAAAATTTTTGTCTTATTTCACATTCATTTGGCACTCGTGTTGCAATTTATTTGATTACAATTTATAAGGTAAATGTAAAAAAATTGGTAATAACAGGCGGTGCAGGACTAAAACCAAAAAATAGTGTAAAAAAGATTTTTAGAAAAATAAAATATAAGATTTGCAAAACTTTTAACAAAAATTACAAAGCAGGCTCAAAAGATTATAGAGATTTATCAAATGTTATGAAACAAACATTTAATAATGTAATAAAGTTAAATTTTGACAAAGGACTAAACAAGATCAAATGCCCAACATTGTTGGTCTTTGGTAGCAAAGATACCGAAACTCCAATGTATATGGCAAAAAGATTTAGTAAAAAAATACCAAATTCAAAACTAATAATCTACAAAGATTTTGACCATTTTGCATATATAAAAAATGGCGAACAATTTTTGTTGGATGCAAAAATATTTTTAAGGGGTTAAAATGGATTTTTTAAGCAAACTTTCACCACAATTATTAATAGCAATTGTCTTGTCGGCGATAAATGGCGTTATGATGTATTTTTTTGCAGGAAAAATGCTCCATATATTACAACTTGGTGGCTACAAAATAAAAAGCATAAATGCTTACCTAAAAGAAACAAAATTCAAGTATATCGCAAGACTAATTATTTTGTGCTTTTTGTCTGCTGCTTGTATGATGGTTGCAAATGCATTGCTTGACGGCCATGGCGAATTTTGGAGTTATATTGGACTTATTTTCTATTTCTATTTTAGCATTGTGTTTATTATCAATGTCTATCAAGCTCCACAAAAAACACCATTAAAACAAACTCACAGAATGAACAGACTTTCGTTTGTAGTGTTCTTGCTCTCATCGGCACTCACTTTTGGTCTTATCGCAGTGTTTACTGAATATGTCCCAAGTGTAAAATTTGGAATTATTGCAATAACACCAATATTCACATATTTGATTGTTCTTGTAAGCCATTATATATGTGTTCCGGTTGAATTTTTGTCAAGACAAATCTATATAGGCAGGGCAAAGAGAAAACTCAAAAAAATGCCAAACTTAATAAAAATTGGAATAACCGGCAGTTATGGGAAAACCACAACAAAACACATTCTTAATGTAATGCTTTCAAAAAAATATGATGTTTGTATGAGTCCATATAGTTTCAACACACCAATGGGCTTAACAAAAGTTGTAAACCAATACCTAAAACCTAATAATGATGTACTTATTTGTGAAATGGGTGCAAGGCAGGTCGGCGATATAGCATACCTATGTAAATTGATACAACCAAAGCACGCAATTATAACAAGTGTGTCAAATCAACACCTTTCAACCTTTGGAACAGAAAAAAATGTTTACAAGGCAAAAAAAGAACTTGTTGATGCAATAAGTGACGGCTATATATGTTTTAATGCCCAAAATCTTGGCTCAAAACAAATGTTTGACGAATGCAAAAAAAATAAAATTTTATGTGGAATAAATAACGAAGATTGTTTTGCAAATATAACAAATATAAAAACTGACAAAAATGGCTCAACTTTTGATCTGACAATTGATAAAAAAACAATATCTTGCCAAACAAAACTTTTGGGCATTGGAAACTTGGAAGATATAGCACTTGCCAGTGGATTGGCATACACGCTTGGCGTAAAGTTGAATGAAATAAAAAGTGCAATCACCACATTAAAACCAATGCCACATAGATTGGAAGTGCTACAAGAAAACGGACTTACAATAATCGATAACTCCTATAATGCATCGGTAGAAAGTAGTACCGAAGCTCTAAATACCCTAAAAATGTTTGATGGCGACAAGATTGTGGTAACACCGGGACTTGTTGAACTTGGGGAAAAAGAATTTGACGCAAATGTGGTCCTTGGCGAGCAAATTTCAAAGGTTGCAAGCAAAATTATAATAGTGAACGAAACAAACAAGCAAGCCCTTCAAAACGGGCTAAAACAAGGTGGTTTTAATGAAAGTAATATATACTTTACAGAAAACCTTAACCTTGCAAAAGATAAGCTAAAAGAAATAGCAAAAAATGGTGACGTAATTTTGTTCGAAAATGATTTGCCAGACAGTTATATTTAATAACCAAAAAATCTCACATTTCATAATATATATGTGAGGTTTTTTTATGCAAAATTTATTAGTATTTTATGGTGGAAAAAGCGTTGAACATGATATAAGCATTTTAACAGCCATTCAAACGATGAAAAATATTAACAAACAAAAATATAATATAATACCAATTTATCTAACAAAAAAACTAAAGTTTGTTTCTCCAAAAAATTATCTTGACACAAAGACATACCAAAGTGACAAAATGCAATGCAAAAAGGTGGAATTTTTGTATGGCGAAAGAAAAGTGAAAATCGGCATAAAAACATACAGCATCTATTGTGCCATAAACTGCTTTCATGGGGTAACAGGCGAAGATGGTTCGCTTTATGCACTAATGAATTTGTGCGATATTCCAATAACATCTTGCTCAATTCTTGCAAGTAGCACATGTATGGATAAGGTTATAATGAAAGATATTTTCAAGTCAAATAATATACCTTGCGTTGATTACACTCTTGTAACATACGATGATTACTTCTTAAATAGGGAAGAAACAATCAAAAACATTCAAGACCAAATAACATATCCGGTCATAGTAAAACCATCAAATTTGGGCAGTAGTATAGGCATAGATAAGGCAAATAACACAAAAGAACTGGAATATGCATTAGATATCGCATTTTGTTATGATAGGAGAGTTATTGTTGAAAAGTGCTTGGAAGATTTCAAGGAAATAAACATATCATGCCTTGGCAATAATTTTTGCGAATTATCTTGCCTTGAACAACCGCAAAATTGGAATGACTTTTTAAACTTCCAAGACAAATACACAAAAAAAGACGTTATTTCACAAAAAATTCTCAATCCAAAACTAGAGCCAAAAGTTGAAGAAAAAATAAAAAGTTTGGCAAAACAATGTTTCAAAATATTTGACTTGTCGGGCGTTGTAAGAATAGATTTTATGGTAAAAGATGATAATGTTTATGTAAATGAAATAAACACTGTCCCGGGGTCGCTTGCTTTCTATTTGTGGAAGGGTAAAAACATTGAATTTTTTGAACTTATTGAAAGGCTAATTGACCTTGCAATAAAAAAACACAAACAACAAAGTTTGTGTCAATTTGATTTCAATTCAAATGTCCTTGACAATTATTCAAAATCATCAGCAAAAATGCATAAGTAGTTATACGCATATTTTATCTAATATTGTTTTAACATTTGCACCAATATTATTTTTTGATAAGGCACTCTTTAAGGTGTCTTTTTCTTTTTGAGATAAAACCAGTCCCTCAAGAGTAAAATTCTCTGGCAAAAATATCCCGCCATTTTTCCCATTTTCACAATAAAAAGGTACACCTGCAAGGGTGAGGGAGTCAATATAACGATAAACCGTTCTTGTGCTAATCTCAAAATTTTCAGCAATCTCTTTTGCTGTTGTCTTTTTCCTTTTTGACACAAACATAAAAATTCCAAATACCAAATATTGTTTCATTTCTTTTTTCCTTTTGTGACCATAGTATAGCACAATAAAAAATAAAAATCAAACATATGTTCTATTTTTCTAAAAAATTTTTAGAATTACAAAATGTGGTAAATTCAATCAAAAGTTTTTGGCAAAACTTGGTATATAAGCAAATATGTGGGCATAAATTACAATATCAAACTATGGAGGTTATATGGAAAGATTTGAAATATATGATGATATAGCCAAACGAACAAACGGAGATATATATCTCGGTGTTGTTGGGCCTGTTCGTTCTGGTAAATCAATGTTTATATCACAATTTATGCAGAATTTGGTAATTCCAAATATAGATAATAAACAGACAAAAGAAAGAACAATTGATGAATTGCCACAAAGTGCCGAGGGCAAAACGATAATGACAACACAACCAAAGTTTGTCCCTTCGCAAGCAGTTAGTATCAATGTTGATAATATAAGTATGAAAGTAAGACTTGTAGACTGTGTTGGGTACTTTGTAAGTGGTGCAATGGGTCACGAAGAAGATAACAAACCAAGACTTGTCAAAACACCTTGGAGTGATGAAGAAATACCATTTGAAGAAGCTGCCGTAATTGGAACAAACAAAGTTATTAGCGAACATTCAACAATTGGCATTTTGATGACAACTGATGGAAGTATCACAGATATTGATAGACAAAGTTATGTCGAAGCAGAAGAAAAGGTTGCAAAAGAATTAAAAAAGACAGGAAAGCCATTTGTTGTATTGGTAAATTCAACAAACCCAGAAGGCGAAAATGCAAAAAAATTGGCACAGTCATTATCTCAAAAATATGGTGTTAGTGCTTTGACAATAAATGCAAAAGAATTACAAACAAAGGATATTGAAAATATCTTTGAAAAAGTTTTGTTGGAATTTCCAATCAAATCATTAAAAGTAAAAATGCCACAATGGTTGCAAGCTCTTGATGGTGATGACCCAATAATTGAGCAAATTATTGAAGAAGTGAAAAAGTTTGGCGAGGGTGCGGAAAAAATAGGCCAAATTGACAAAACAAATGTCGCATTCTTGGAAAGTGAAGATTTTGAACCTTTAACAGTTGGCTCAATAAAAATGGGCGAAGGCACAATTGAATTTGATGTAAAGCCAAGACAATCTTTGTTCTATAAAGTCCTTTCACAAAAATGCGGTGTTGAAGTTAAAGACGACTATCATTTGATAAAGTACATCAAAGATCTTGCTTTTGCCAAAAAAGAATATGATTATCTTAAAGATGCGTTGGAACAGGTAAGTGAGAATGGTTATGGTATTGTTGTACCAAAGCAAGATAATATGATACTAGAAAGTCCAGTAATAGTAAAACAAGGCAGTAGGTTTGGTGTAAAGATAAAGGCAACTGCACCATGCTTACATATAATGAAAGTTGATGTAGAAACCGAAGTAAACCCACTTGTTGGAACAGAAGACCAATCAAAAGATTTGGTAACATATTTGCAAAATGAATTGGACACAAATCCAGAAGCTGTTTGGCAAATAAATATGTTTGGAAAAACTCTTAATGATTTAGTTCAAGAAGGAATGACAAACAAAATTACATCAATGCCCGTTGAAGCACAACGCAAGATGCGTAAAACACTTGGCAGAATTGTTAATGAAGGAAAAGGTGGTATAATTTGCATTTTATTGTAAAATAATAGGTATACAAAGCAGGTGAAACAAAAGCCTGCTTTTTGTTGCAAAAGTTTTGTGGTTGTGAATTTGTTGCGAAAAATTTGTAAAAATAACCTTTTTAACAAAATTTTTGTTGACTATGTCAACCAATATTAGTAGACTAAGGTAATAAAAATGGAGTTATTATGGAAAATAAAAAATCAATCTTTTTACCTGATAATGTTACAATTGATTATAGAATTGATCAAGATAATAAAAATAAAAAAGATTATAGAAAGATTGCATACACCAAAAGTAAAAGGATGTACATCAAAACTGTCATCAATACAACAGATTCAATTATAAAATCCGTTATCCACAAACATAATGATTGGGAATTCATTATTCCGCTTGCCCCAATACCTTGCCTTCTTCAAGATGACGAAGTATGTTTTGGGGAAGTGGGATATGTTTATCCTATAAAGGTAAACACTGAACATGGTGTGCAAGCACAGATAAAAGATATTGCAATGATTAACATTATCATTGACAATGCTTGGTTCACGTCAATAATAAACAGATTAAAAGTTAAGCACGGACCATCAAAATTCTTTAAGTATACTGATGTGCTAAAAAATATGATTTCAACTTTCTATGAAATTTATAACACAGACTTTGAATTAAAAGAGGATATGCTAGATTCCATAGCGGAAGATATCGCATTTGAAATCATTAGGTCAAATGCTCAAGCATTTAATGGCGAAGAATCTTTCAAACCAAGAGTATATCACAAGGGCTTGCAGGTCGTATGTGACTATATAAATAATAATTATTCACAAAAACTCACAATTGATGAATTGTCAAAAATGGGTGAGATGAGTAAATACTATTTTATATCAAGTTTTAAAGAATTTACGGGGCTAACTCCAATGGAGTATATAATAAGATTCAGACTTTCAAAAGCAAAATTCTATTTGGAATTTTCTGATCTAAAAATCCAAGAGATTGCCCAAAAAGTAGGATTTAGTAGCACAACCGCATTTACTCACACTTTCACAAGATATATTGGTGTAACCCCTTCACAATATATCAAAACCCTAAACAAAAGTGGAGATAAGTTGGGAACAATAAAACTAAATCAAAAATAGAAAAGACACCATTTGGTGCCTTTTTTATTATAAAAACATAATAGTAAATATGGCAACAAAAAAACACCCCAAAGGGTGCTTTTTGGTGGGCTTGAAGAGATTCGAACTCCCGACCTTTGCCTTAGAAGGGCACTGCTCTATCCAACTGAGCTACAAACCCATAGTGGAGCGGGTGAAGGGAATCGGACCCTCGCAACCAGCTTGGAAGGCTGGGGCTCTACCACTGAGCTACACCCGCATTCAAAATGCTTTTATATATTATCATAATTATAATTGTATGTCAACAAAAAATTATATTTAAGGTTAAAAAATTTTGCAAATATGCTCAAATATGATATCATAAAAACATGGAAAGATTATTTACAAAAAACGATGATGAATTTATATGTCAAAATTGTGGATACAAAGTCCCAAAGTTAAACTACACTTCAAGGGACCATTGTCCAAAATGCTTATGCAGTTTGCATATTGATATAAACCCGGGCGATAGGGCAAACGATTGCAAAGGCTTGCTTGTTCCATATTCTTGCACACCATCAGCCAAAAAAGGTTATGTAATAACATACAAATGCTCAAAGTGTGGACAGTTCCATAATAATAAGTCTGCTGATGATGATAGCAAGGAAACAATTTTCAAGGTTATGAATGGTAGTTATAATGAGAATAGTTACAAAAAATAAAAAAATATATTGCAAGTTATGCAATATATTTTTTTTCTAACTATTTATTCTTATTTTGTTTTTGTTGTAATTTTGCTTGTTTCTTCTCTTCTTTAAGCTTTTTGTTTTGAGCATCTTTTGCAAGTTTTTCTTTTTTTACTTTTTCAAGAATAATGTTTCTTTGAACACCAAGCAAATATTCTGGCATCTTGTAGCCTTCAATTTTTTGTTTTAGTGATTCAACTTGATTTTCAAGGGCAGTGTGACGTTTTGCATATGCCTTAAAATCTCTTTCTTGAGCCAATGAAACTTGACCAGTTGTTGTTCTTTGAGCTTTTGCATTTTCTTTGTGAACTTCTTCAATTCTTGCAATCTCTTTTTCAACATCTTCAATTTGTTTTTCAACTTCTCTTATCTTTTCATCTCTAACTTTTTCAGCATCTTTTCTAATTACATCACGATATAAAGTTGAATTCCTGTCATATTCACTTGCTTTTTTCTTTTCCCATTTTTTGATTGTTACTTTTTTCATAAAGTATGCAACAATTGCAATTATCAAGGCAATTGCCAAGATTAGGGAAGGTATCAAATACCAAATTACAAGACTATTATTTTCGTCATCTGTTTTGTTGTCGTTATCATTATTGTCATTGTCAGTTGTTTTTGTATCTTCTTTTGAAACAACTAAAATTGTTTTGTCATTTTTTGCAAATTCTGTTGCTTGTGTGTATTCCAATTTTTCAATTGTTTCAAATTTAAAATTATCAAAGAATGCAACACCTGTTATATCATCTGAGCCACTCATTAACCCAAATTTCAAACTAACATCTTTTGCTTCGGCAGGGCATACATAAATTGTGTAAGCAGTCCATTCATCATTAGTTACAACTTCTGTAAAGTATTTATCAATACCATCAAGAGCAAATATTGCACCAAATTTAGCTTTGTCTTCATCTTTAACATTTTCTTGTTTTGTGTCACCACTAAATGCAGTGTAAACTTCAATATAGAATTTATAGTATGTGTCAGCTGACAAACTTAATTTATCTTTGTTTGTAAGAGTGTAGGTAGCTTTTCCATTAACTCTGATTGCTGGCATATATTTTAATGAATTTTCATTATTTTTTGAGTTTGTAATTGAATATTGATTTTGGATTTTTCCGTCTTCAATTTTTCCATCAATAATTCCACCATATGCAATAGGAGAGCCTACTTCTGGATTTGTACCACTTTCAAGTTTTTGTGTGTATTTGTATGGTGTGTACATTCCAAAACCATATTTTTGTTCATCTTTAAAGAAACCAAAGTTTGCAACGGTAAAGTCAATTGTTTTGTGTGATTTTACAAATTCAGCATATGTTTCATCATTCATTGAACTGTCTTGTTCAAATTTTACATTATCAACAAACAAATATCCTCTTACTGTTTCATCTTCATTTCCAAGACTTATCATAAGTTTGATTGAGTTTGAATATTCTGATGCTTTGATTGTTATAGAGTAGTTAGCCCAAGCACTTGAATATAAACCTTCGTCTGAATAAATAACATTGTTATCACTGTCCAAAACATAAACACTCATAAGTTTTCTATTTGTTGTTTGTTCAACAGTTTTGTAATCAAAAGAAATCTTTTGATATGTTTGCTTTGAAACGGTTAGTGTGTCGCTTGTAACACTTTGATATGTTGCAAGTTTGTTGTAAATCATCAAAATGTTGTTTGCGTCAACATCGACACTTGATGCTGAACTTGGATTTTTAGGGTTACTTAAATTTCCATAAGTTGCTTTGTTTGCTTCATAGAAAGGTGAGTATGTGTTAATAATTCCAACAATACCTTTGCTTTCGTCTTCTTGCTTAACTGTCCAATCTGCTGGAGCGACTGGGTATTTTACATCTTTTTCAACTTTTGAACCAACATTAAATGCACCATTTTTTACTGATGGGTCATTTTCAATTGTTGTAAGTTTTAATGTTGCACTATTTGAAGATTCTGCATTGTCAAATTGACTCCAAGAAATCTTTTCAAATGTGATATCATCAAATACTACAGCACCGGTTGCATTATTATCTTTGCTACCAAACCATAATTCAAGTTGTAAATTTGTTTCATAAAGTTCATAACCTTTAACATAGAAGTAGTAAGGTGTGTAGTTGTTTGTTAATTTGTTTTCTGTGTTTGAAGAAATTGTAATTGTTGAAGTGTTTGCTTTGTGGTCAGTTACAAATTCTTTAAGATTTTCATCTTGTTCAACAAGTTTTGCATAAGCATTTCCACTAAAGTTTGAAGAAAGTTTTGCCCAAACTGTTATTTTGTATGTTTCATAAGGTTCAACCTTGAATGTTGTGCTCTTAAACCCAAAATATGTTTTTTGATTTGCATACATAAGCATAGAGTAGTTGTTGTCACTTGATGACATATCACTGCCAAGGTATTCAAGACCTTTTGATTGCATACTTTCTGGGTTATTGATACTTATAACATAGGCATTGGCTTTGGTTGGTAAAGCATCAACTGATTTCCAACCATGCATTGAACCTGCTTCAAAATCTGCATTTTCAATAACATCTGCCATTGTATCTCTTAAATCAATAACATTCATATTTCTTGTACTTGAAGAAATATCATGGTCAAAATAACTCCCAGATAGTTTGTTCATAGTAACATGGTCAAAGAATACTGCATCCAAAGAATCTTTTGTTTTTGAGCCAAGCCAAAGTTCAATGTTGATTGTTTGCTTTTCAATGCCTGTTGCAATGTAAAAACTATATTCGTCCCAAACACCACTAGAAAAATATTCAAAAGAAGTGTTTGCTGTTTCTTCATCAAGTCCAGAAATATATATTGATGCTCTTGCATTGCTTTGGGTTAGGGCATAAACATTAACCTTGTAGAATGAGTAAGCATTCAAAGTTATTGAACTTGATTTGTAACCAATGTGGTTTTGTTCATTTTTTGAATCAACTTTTGATTTTGCGTTTATCATAAGAACGTGGTCGTCAAAATCATCCAAATTCTTTGAAGGGTTTTGTGTTGATGAAAGGGCATAGTCACTTGTTCTTGATGAATTGCTGAATGTGCTTTCTTTGACATCAATAATACCATTCTTACCTGTGCTTGATCCTTGAACAGACCAACCATTTGGTGTTGATTGTAATTGTGTTGTTGAAGATTCATTAAAATCTCCATTTGTTACAGTCACTTGTTCAAATTGCATTTCAACACTTGCATCAACGCCATTTAGCAATACCGGCATTTGTGTTGTAAGTGTAAAGCATAGGACAAGGGCAATTGTAAATACAATCTTTTTTAGTAAATTAAATTTTTTTGTCGTAGTCATAATCTCACCTTTTAATATATTAACTTTGTTAGTATATAGCAAATAGAATTATTTTGCAAATATTTTTTGTGTATTTGTAAACAATATTTTTATGAAAAAAGGCAGTGGAAAACCAAGTTGGTGGAAAGTTGCTCTTTGTGGCACTATTATTGGTTTTATCAATGGAATATTTGGTGGGGGTGGTGGAATGCTTTGTGTACCTTTTTTGGAAAATGTTTTAAAGATGGAAACCAAGTATGCTCATGCAACAACACTATGTGTTATTTTCCCGTTAAGTGTTGCAAGTTCGATAGTATATATCGGCAAAAATAATATCGAAATAATAACTCTTGTAATAATAACAATTTCGGCACTTATAGGTGGCATAATTGGGGCATTTTTGCTCAAAAAACTTAACTCAAAATGGGTAAAAATAATCTTCTTAATTTTGATGTTTTGTGCAGGTCTAAAAATGGTGTTTTAATGTGGTATTTGTATCTAATTTTTGGGGTTTTGTCGGGTATAATCGGTGGAATGGGAATGGGTGGTGGCACACTTCTTATCCCACTTTTAACCATATTTTGTGGGGTAAGTCAAATTGTTGCTCAAATGTATAATTTGCTTGCTTTTTTGCCTATGAGTATTATTGCCATTTTTATTCATTATAAAAACAAGCTAATAAAAATAAATTGTTTGCCAATTTTAATTATTTTTGGTATAACATTTTCGGTTTTGGGTAGTTTTGTTGCAAATTTAATGGACAAACAAGTCCTCAAAATTCTATTTGGCGCATTTTTAATAATATTAAGTATTGTGGAATTTATTAAAATACTAATAATAAAGGGCGACAAAAAGTAAAATATTGTTGCTAAATTAAGTTTTGTATGATAAAATAGTTTGAACAAAGGAGATTACATATAATGGTAGACCCAAAAAAATGTATTGGATGTGGCACTTGTGTTTCTATGTGCCCAGTGGAAGCAATTTCGTTTGATGAAAATGGCAAAGCAAAAATCAACAAAGATATTTGCATAAAATGCGGAACTTGTGAAGCAGTATGCCCAGTTGGAGCAATAAAGATAGAAAGATAAAAGGGAAAATAATGGATAAAATTGCAATTATTGAAATGAATGAGTTAGGTCTAAAACTATCTATTTTGGAAGTCTGTGATGGCGGATATTATAATGTTTTGGACAAAATTTCAGAGAATATAAAACTTGGTAGCAGTGTACAAAATGAAAATATTATACCAAGTGCAAAAATAGGAGAAACAATAACTATATTAAAGTTGTTCCGCAAAATTTGTGTAACATACAATGTTTCAAAAATTTATGCATTTGCAAAAAGTTTCATAAGAGATGCAAAAAACCAAATTAGTTTCTTTGATGAAATATACAACAACACAAGCGTTTCTTTTGTAATGTTGAATGTAGAAGATGAAGTTAAAGCAATTTATTCTGGTGTCATCAACTTTGTTGATGTTCCAAAGGGAATAATCATTGATGTTGAAGCAAACAAAACTCATATTATTCAATACAACAGAAGAACAATGGTAAATGTAAAAACATTGCCATATGGTGCAGTAAGTCTTGCTGACCAAAAAGTTGATTATCCAAGCATTATTGATATGGTAAAAAAAGATATCAAAGATGTTGACTTTTTGCATAATTTGGAAGAAGAAGTTATGTTTGTTGGAACAGGCTCAACAATGATAAGTATTGGCAAACTTGCAAAAAAAGTTTCACACTATCCACTTGATATCGACAATAACTATGTTGTTCAAAATGAAGTGTTTGGTGCAGTTTTTGACAAAGTAAAAGACCTTGAACTTGACAAAACAAAAAAATTAAAGGGCATAAGTGAAGACAGAGCAGACAGTTTGGTGTCTGGAATGGCAATCGTAAAAGGTATATGTGATGCTGTAAAAATTGAACAATTCTCAATTTCGTCAGGAAGTTTTGAACAAGGCATCGTTCATGCGTATGTTATTCCAGAAGCAAATGACAAACCACTTTGCGATATGCTTACACAAAGTCTTGACACAATAAGATTATACTATGACGGTGCAAACTCAAACACACAAGACGTATACAACTTGGCAATCATACTATTCAAACAACTAAAAGTAATTCACAAACTCCCAAGAGTGTATATAAAAGCATTAAGAATTGCTTCATCAATGTATGATTGTGGTAAGAGAATCAATTATGATAACTACTCAAATTACAGTCTTGATGTTATAATTAACTCAAACTTAAAGGGTGTATCACACAAAGACCTTTTGCTTGCTGGTTTTGCTTGCAAATACCAAAATTTGGACAATATAGACCTTGCAGAATGGGTGAAATATAAAGATATTTTAACAGAAGAAGATTTGGATGCTGTAAGAAAACTTGGTGTAATAGTTCGCTTGGCAGCAGCACTTGACAGGTCAAAGAGTGGCAATATCACTGATGTGAGTTGCGATATTTTGGGTGATTCAATAATTATGAAGACCATTGTAAAGGAGGATGCAACATTTGATATAAGACAAGGTATGAAAGTTGCAAATGATTTTAAACGTGTTCTAAAGAAAAGCCTACAAATTATCTAATATAAAACAAAAAAAGAACATCAAATTTTTATTTGATGTTTTTTCTTAACAAATTTGACAAAGCAATATGGTTTTGATATGATGTAAAAGGAGAAAAAATGGCAGAAACAGTACTTGGAATTGATTTTGGATGTTCAAATATAACAATTCAAAATGAAAATAGACTTTTGTTAAAACAACCAAATGTAATGGCAGTAAAAAAGATTGGCGAAGAAGTTGAGTTTATCACAGCAGGCGAAAGGGCAAAAACAATGCTTGGCAAGGCAACCGACAACGTTTATGTATTTTACCCTGTAAGTGCTGGCGAAATTGTAAGTGTCAACTATGCAACTTTGGAATTGAAAAAGATTTTTAGCTCGCTTGGTTTAAAATTTGGTTTTTTTTCACGCCTAAAAGTTATCGCACCAATTCCATCTGGAATAAGTTTTGAAGAGCAAACAAAATATGTAAAGTTGTTCAAAAGTGTTGGTGCAAGGGAAGTTATTTGTATTCCAAAACTTTTCTTAACTGCACTAGGCGAAAATATAAATATTGGTGCAAATAGTGCCAAACTTATTGTTGATATTGGTGGTGGAAATGTTGAATGTGGAGTAATTAACCTTAACACTCTTATTTGCTCATCAAGTTTGGGTATTGGTGGAAGAACTCTTGACCTTACAATAATTGATTATATTAAGCAAAGATATCAAACTATCATCGGCGAAAACACAGCACAAACATTAAAAGAACAAATTTTTAGTTTGTATGCTTCTGACACTGCAAAAATGGATGTAAATGGTGTTAGCAGTATAGACAATTCTCCGGTTACAATAACCATATATGCAAAAGATATTTTTGAAGCAACGCATTCGTTTTATGATGAAATCATAAAGATTATAAGAACAACCATAAGTTCATTAAGTCCAGAGATTTCAAGCGATGTTGTAAGAAATGGTATATATGTTTGTGGCGGTCTGTCAAAAGTTCCGGGACTTGACAAATACTTTAAACAACAACTTGGAATAAATGTGTTTATATCATACGAATCTGAAAACTCAAACATAAAAGGTATGTCAACACTTTTATCTCATAGTGATATTTTGGATAATATTCTAAAAAACTTATAAAACAAAAAATTAGCGACAAAGGGACATAATTAAACAAAATGTCCCTTTGTTTTTTTATTCAAAAACTATAAACTTTTTTTGAGGTCAAAATGGCAAGGAAAATAGTTTTTACAAGTGGAAAGGGTGGAGTTGGCAAAACGACTGTATGTGCAAATTTGGGTGCAACACTTTCCAATCTTGGATTTAGAGTTGTAATTCTTGATGTTGATATTGGACTAAATAACCTTGATGTTGTTATGGGGGTAGAGTCAAAGGTAGTTTTTGACTTGATTGATGTTATTGAAGGTAGATGCAGGGCAACACAAGCCTTGGTTCAAGATAGAAATTTTGAAAATCTTTATATCTTGCCGTCCTCGCACTCCTATCGTGGCGAAGAAATTTCGGCAAATGATATAAAGAATGTTGTGCAAAGTTTGGAATTTAGTTTTGATTATATTTTTATAGATTGTCCAGCGGGTGTTGAACAGGGGTTCAAAAGGGCTGTTTCTTGTGCAAACGAAGCAGTCATTGTTGTAACTCCACACATTTCAAGCATAAGGGATGCAGACAAAGTTTTGTCAATTCTTTCGTCATATAACCTTGACGAAAAATATTTGGTAGTCAACCGGGTTCGTGGCGATTTAATGATGAATGGCGAAATGATTGATGTTGACGAAATAATAAAGTTTTTGCATATTCCAATACTTGGCGTAATCCCTGAAGATGATGATATAACTGCACTTTCAAGCATAGGTGCTTTGGGTGGAAGCAACTCCAATAGAGCATGGGTTTTGCTTGCCGAAAATTTGCATAATGGCACAAAAAAAGTGTATGACTGCACACAAAAATATAGAGGATTTTTTGGTAGCATAAGAAGGAATATAAAAAGGAGAATGTGATGAAGTTTTCAATTGCACAAATAGGGGAAAACAGACTAAAAAAGGTGCTTGTTCAAGACAAAGAACAAAACCCTGAAAGGCTTAAAGATGTGCTTAAGTCTGATATTCAAAATGTAGCAGTGTGCTATATGGACGATGTTTCAACAAGTGTAGATGTTTTGCCCAGTGATGATGGCGTAATTTTTAATGTTGTAATAAAGTGTAAAAGAGTTAAAAGTTTTGGTGTTTTGGCATAAAATACGACATATTTCGCATATGTTTTTATATGGATAACTTTGGCAAAAATGTTGAAATTGTAAAAATGCAAAAGGTTGAAAACTTAACCTTAAAGCACAAAATAAACAGCATAATTTTTTTTGATGCGGTGTTTTATATGAGCCTTTTTACACTTTCCATTTTTTGCTTTTATGAAATTTTTAGTAAAATATGGGTGGTGTAATGAAAAAGTTTAAGTTACATCCACTTTTTGTTTTATACCTAATATTTTTGTTGGTTTTGGGGAATTATGAGAGTTTGTTCGTGTATATGCTTGTTGTGACATTGCATGAACTTGCACATAGTTTTGTGGCACAAAAACTAGGTTACAAACTTGACAAAATGGTGCTTATGCCATATGGTGTTTGCCTAAATTACAAAGTGAATAATTTTTGCGATAATGACGAAATTTTGATAGCAATTGCGGGCCCACTATCTAATACCGTTCTTGCAATTTGCACTATTGCAAGTTGGTGGCTTTTCCCAAGCATAATGCCGGCAACTTACTTATTTTGTCTTTCAAATGTTGTGATGTTTTTATATAATTTATTACCATGCTATCCGCTTGATGGCGGACGAATTTTGAGTGCAATTCTTTCCAAAAAATACGATAAAAAATGGTCGATAAAATTATGTTTATTTTTTAATATTTGTTTTTCTTTTATGTTGATTTTAACCTTTATAATTGGGTTGTTTTTTAGGGTAATAAACACAAATTTATTGATTATTTCAATATTTTTAATTGTTGGAATAATTGAACCAAATAGATATTCTTCATACAATTTTTTATCATACAAAATAATCGATGAATGCTGTATAAATAAAGAGAAGGCGGTTAAATTTACATTGATAAATTCAAACATAAAAATATATAAATTAATTGCAAAATTAAACAAAAATAAATTCAATATTTTTTATGTTATGATGCCAAATGGCAAAATAAAAACAATGAGTGAAATTATGCTAAAAAAATTTGCAATAAGATATAATGCAAGCATAAGTTTGAGTCAAATTCCAGAAATGTATTTATAAAAAATTATTGCACAAAATAATTTTATGAAACAAACATTAAAATATATTTATGAAAGGCTTTTTGAAGACCTAAAATATGCAGAAACAAAACATAGCATAACAATGACAATTGCATCAGCAGTTATTGCCTTTGCAAGTACATTTTTTAGCAATAATTATGTTCTAAACATTCTGTCAAGTGCCTGTATTATGCTTGCACTGATTTCAATAATCTATAGTTTTATCGCTTTGCTTTCAAGAAATGTTCACGTTTCCAACAAAGAAAAAGCTGTAGCAAAAAATAACTTAATGCTGTACAAAACTATAAAAGAATATAGCGACATAAGTTATTGTAAAAAGTTAAGAACAAGTTACCAGTTGCCAAAAGATTACAAAATTGATGAAATGGATTTAGACCTTGCTCGCCAAGTAATAACAACTGCAAAACTTGTAAACCTTAAATTTTCATATTTCAACTTTTCACTTGTTTTTTTGTTTTTGAGTATACTTTGTGGAATTGTTGTTGTTTGTATAAGGGGAAACATAATATGACAGAAGACTTAAGATTTTGGCTTGAACAAATTGTAGAAGATGACCCAATACCGTATGAAGTAAAACATATAATATTTAGTTACATTTTTGATGGTGCAATAACCTTGTGTATGGGTGGAACAGAACAAAAGCCAACCATAAATAATATGTTTGACTATTTCCCACTTGAAGCACAATTTTTTGATTGTAAAAAACTCAAAAAGATTAAGGACGAAGCATATTTTTGCCGTTTGCTAAAATTTTCACTAAATGAGTGCTTTTGTAGTGAATATTTGAAAAATCAGTTCAAAAGCAAAAAAATATATATCTATAATGGCACAAATATGCCAAAATATCTATTTTGTTTGTAAAAACCTTTTGATTTTTCCTTTTGTTTTGATAAAATATATCAAAGAGAGTAAAAATGGAAGTTTTAAGAAGTTATACACAATTAGTAAATCAAACAAAAAAAGTATTAGATTATGACATAAGCGAAACCCCAGTTTTGGACAAAATGTGTCAAGAAGATTTGGAAGATATTGCATCAAGAAGCAAAATGTGTGAAGACATAAAAGAAGTGTCACACCTAAGCGAACTGGTTTTCCAATTAAACAATTTTAGTTTTGCACTTGTAAATTACACAACAATCTTTTTGGCAATGGAAAAATATGATGAAGTAAAAGAGTTTATTTCCAAAATGTATGCCTCCCATGTTGACACACAAAACTATGTCAGCAAATTGAAAGAGTACAATGTGGAAGAAAGATTGTTTGACAGGTTTATTGAAACTGTTATGCTTGGCAAAATAGAAAGCAAACTATATTTGCCACTTGTTCTAAAATCAATTTTTGATAACAAATCAAAATTATATGTTTGGCACGATATTGCAATGGAATATATGCAAACATATATGAGAGAAAATAATGACTTGCAAGACATATTCTCACAAAATGAAACTTTGGAACTTGAATACTTGTCTTTGCTTCTTGAATTTAACACACAAAAGGCAATAAGCATTTTGTTTAATGACCTTGCAAGAGAAAAAATCAGTGAAGAGCATGCTGAACAGTTTTTGAAAGCGTACATAAATGACACATTGGCATACTTTGACAAAAACTTGCCAACTGATGACGAAAAGCGTTTTCACTATATCAAGGTTTTGTCGGCAATAAAAAATAACTCAAACATCGAAACAAGACTTGAAACAATTTACGAAACTGAAAAGAATGAAGAGATAAAGTCATTTTTGGCACAACGCCTTGGAATAACTGAAACATTGAATTTTGGCACATATAAGCATTTCAAAATTCTTGCACAAAAAAAGGTGACAGACATTCAAGAACGTTCACTTGGTGTTGCATTTGAAAATATGCCACTTGAATTTATTGATGAAACTTTTGCAAACAATCAGGAAAAAACATATCTCATAAACATATTCAAAGAAGAAAATAACTTGCTTAATTTGGTTAGTTTAAATTCACTTTATCAAATTTTCAAAAAAGATAGCCTAAATAGTTTTGCTGAAAAGCTATTTGACAAACTGTCAAATAAAGACGATATAAATTCTGCAAAATGGTGTGTAAGAATGTTCTCGCTATTTTGTGAAGATATGTTTGAACGCAAAGTTTATGAATTTTTGTACACACTCTATAGACTAAACAGAAAAAAAGAAGCAGTATATCTCACAAAATGCTTAATATATAGCAAAAAACCAAAGTTCTTGGAAATGATTACAAGATTACAAACATTTGACTTGTTTATGGCTCATTACAATGATTTTGTAAAGGTCTATGCTCAAGTAATGAATAAATCTTGTGAAGAGATAAAAGACCTATCTTTGCCATATAACATAAGTGAAGAAAGAGTGCAGGAAGAAAAATCAAGGCTATACCAAAACTTTATTAGTGGGCGAAAGTACTCAAAACAAATATTCAAGTCACTATTTATTGACCATCCAGTATTTAATGAATTTGCACAAAGGTTGGTTTTTGGCGAGTATAAACAAAACAAACTATATTCAGTTTTCTTGGTAAATGGCAAAGAAACTGAGTATATATACGGCAACAACTTAGGTAATGCAGGTAATGACGTGTATATCTCAATTGTCCATTCGCTTGATCTTGATGATAGATTTGAAAAAGTTGATTTAAGACTAAGTAATCCACTTTTTGAACAATTCAGCATAAGCAAATTTGATGTAAAAAACTTTAATAGGGCAAACTTATCCGTTTCAAATTTCTATGGAACAATTGTTGAAGGTGAAAAATTTGTTAATAACCTAAAAGCAAAGGGATTTTATCCAAATCTTAATGATTGCGAAGTGTTGTTTGATAGTTTTATAGGCAAAAATGAAATTCTTAATCTTTTGGTAGAAATTGAACTTCAAAAACCAGTATCTGTCATCTCTCCAACAATGGTTCTTGGCAATATTCGTTTTTATAGGCTAAACGACGTTATGATGGATAAACAAAAGTACATAACAAACAAATCTCAAAGCTTAAGCTTGGCAGGAATAAACGATAGATATTTTGATTACGTTATGAGTGCAATAAGATAAATTGACCAAAATTTTTATAATAAAAATGCATAGTAGAAAATACTATGTATTTTTTATTAACATACACTTGATTTTTTTATAAAAATTTGCAATAATATTCTTGCTATGTTGTAGCAATTTTTTTGCTATGTAGTTTGAGGGATAAAATGAAAATTGTAATTGACGCTTTTGGTGGAGATAATGCTCCAAATTGTAATATTGACGGGGCTTTGCTCGCACTTGAAAAATTTAAAGATATAACAATTGTATTGGTTGGCGATGTTGACAAAATGAATCCAATTCTTGCAACAAAAAAATATGACAAAACAAGATTGGAACTTGTTGATGCAAAGGATATAATCACAAATGACGATGTCCCAACTGTTGCAATAAGAACAAAAAAAGAATCATCACTTGTAAAAGCACTAGACTATCTAAAAACAAATGAAGACTACCTTGGTCTTGTAAGTGCCGGTTCAACAGGTGCAGTGCTTACTGGTGGCTTTTTGAAAATCGGTAGAATGAAAGGTGTTTCACGTCCAGCACTTGCACCACTTTTACCAACAAAAACAGGTGGACAGGTTGTACTTATTGACTGTGGAGCAAATGTTGATTGCAAACCAATTAACTTATGCCATTTTGCACTTATGGGTTCGGAATATTTTAAGGCAATGTTTGGTGTCCAAAACCCAAGAGTTGCACTCCTTAGCAACGGAGTTGAAGACAAAAAGGGTAACGAACTTGTAAAAGAAACTTTCCCAATGTTAAAACAACTTCCAATAAACTTTGTTGGTAATATGGAAGCAAGAGATGCCTTGACTGGCGATTATGATGTTATTGTTACTGATGGATTTGCTGGAAATGTGCTTTTAAAAAGCGTAGAAGGAACTGCCAAGTTTACAACAGGTATGATAAAAGAAGCAATGATGTCAAGTTTTTGGGGCAAAATTGGTGGACTTCTTGCCAAAAACTCGCTCAAAAAAGTAAAAAGCAAGCTAGACTATAACAAATATGGCGGTTCAAATTTTGTTGGATGCAAAAAAACAATAATAAAATCTCATGGTTCAAGTATTGGTGTAACAATATGTGCCGCAGTTGAACAAATTGTCAAACTTGAACAAAATAAGGTTAATGAAAGAATAGAAAAGGCAATAGAAAATATACCTGAATTTAATGAAGAAAAAGTTGAGGCAAAGAATGATTAGTATTGGTGGTTACACTTTTCGTGATGAACAAAACATCACAAAAGCACTAACACACAGTTCTTATAGTGCTGACAACTATGAACGCTTGGAGTATTTGGGCGATAGCATACTAGACTTTTTGGTTGGAAAACATTTTTTTGTTGATAAAACACTAAATGAAGGTATGCTAACCAAACTTCGTGCACATTATGTCAGTGAAGAGAATTTGAGCAAGGTTTTTGACAAACTTAATGTAGAAAACTATGTCAAACTTGGCAAGAGTTGCAAAGTGCTTACAAAATCAATAAAATGTGATATGTTTGAAGCAATTACTGCAAGTGTATATTTGGATTCAAACATAGATAGATGTGAGCAATTTATTGAAGAAAATATTTATATTCAAAAGGTAGAAGATATTGAAATTATTGACAATAAATCTCTTCTTCAAGAAATTGCTCAAAAGCATGGACAAAAAGTTGAATATGTTTTGCTTGAAAAATTAGGGCAATCACACAATCCAACATTTGTTGTTGAAGCAAAGCTTGGGGGACTTACTGCAAGGGCAGAAAGCTCAAGTAAACAAGATGCCGAACAAAAGTCGGCAAAAATTATACTAGACCAACTAGGAGAAAATCAATGAATTTTAAGGAAATAGAACTATCGGGGTTCAAGTCGTTTGCAGACAAAACAGATATTAAGTTTGATTCTGGTATCACTGCAATTGTTGGGCCAAATGGTTGCGGAAAAAGTAATGTTAGTGATGCCATTCGTTGGGTGCTTGGTGAACAAAGTAGCAAACTGCTTCGTGGTTCAAGTATGCAAGATGTCATTTTTAATGGAACTGAAAAGCGTAAAAGTTTGTCATATTGTGAAGTTACATTAATTTTTGATAACTCTGACAGATATTTTAACTATGATAATGATGAAATCGCCATAACAAGAAAACTTTATAGAAGTGGCGAAAGTGCATATCTTATCAATCGTACACCAGTAAGACTTAAAGATATTTACAACCTTTTGTATGATAGTGGAATTGGTCGTGATGGCTATTCTATTATTGGACAAGGTAAGGTTGAAGAAATTATTTCTTCAAAACCAGAAAACAGAAGAACAATTTTTGAAGATGCTGCTGGCATTGCCAAGTTTAAGTCAAGAAAAGTTGATGCTGAAAGAAAGTTGGAGAGAACAAGAGATAATCTAACTCGTGCAAATGATATTATAAGCGAACTTGAAAGACAAATGGGACCACTTAAAAAACAAGCCGAAAATGCAAAAAAATGGTTGGAACTACGCAATCGTTTGCAGGACTTGGAAGTAAATGCTTATGTTTATAGGTATAACAATGCAAATAGTGTAAAAGCCCAAATTAACACAAAATTGCAAGCAATTGGCGAAGAAATCAATAACAGACAAAGTGAACTTGACAAAACAACAAATGATTATGACGACTCTATGAAGCAGGTAAGCAGTATTGATGAAGATATTGCTTTAACTCACGACAGCATTCTTAATTTGTCAGTTGAACTTGAAAAACAATCAGGTGAAGCAAACGTAATTCGTGAAAGAATTGCAAATATGAATGACACAAAATCAAAGATTACAGTAGATTTGTTAAATGCCAAAAACACAGTCGAAAAAGATAATGCAGAACTTGGCTTCAAAAAACAAAAATATGATGAAGTTGTGTCAAAATTGCATACATTAAACCTTTCATATGATGAAGTTAGTAATGATTATTTAAAAATTGTTGATGAACTAAGTTTGCATGAAGACCAAACGCAAGATAGCCAACAAAAAATGTTTGATGCACTAGATAAATTGACTGATATAAAAGCAAATTTCAGTAAATATCAAGCAGAAAGAGATATGCTTCGCACAAATCTTGCTGAAATGGAACAAAAATTAGGCAATCTTAACAAAACAGTGCAAGAAAAACAAACATCAAAAGACGAACTTGAAACTTTGGTTAAAAAACTAAAACAAGACAAACAAAGTGCCGAAACAGCACTTGCAAATGCAAAACTAAAACAAGATAGTTTGACAAATGAAATAAAAGAGGCACAAGAAGATAGATATCGTACAAACTCAAAAATCCAAGTCTATGAAAATAGAAAAAATATGCTTGAAGAAATGCAAAAAGAGTATGATGGTTATCAATATGCAGTAAAAAAATTGCTTAAAGAAAGCGAAAGGAATGCCAATGTAAAATCAAAAATGGTTGGCGTTTTAGCATCTTTAATCAATGTGCCAGAAAAATATGAAACTGCAATAGAAATTGCACTTGGTAATGCTGTTCAAAATATTGTTACTTTTGATGAGCAAAATGCAAAAGAACTTATCAATTATCTAAAGGTAAACGATTTTGGTCGTGCAACTTTCTTACCAATAAACAAAATTAGACCAAGGGGAATTGCCTCTGAAGACGCAAAAGCACTAACTTTTGCCGGTTGTTTTGGTCTTGCAAGTGATTTAATATCTTATCCAAGTAACATAAAAGATGTTATATCAAACTTGCTTGGTGCAACGATTGTTGTAGATAATCTTGACACAGCAATTGCAATTTCAAACAAAACAAAATTAAGTTACAAAATTGTCACTCTTGATGGCGATGTGATAAACCCACAAGGCTCAATGACAGGTGGTTCAAAAAAGAAAGATGCCGCAAACTTAATTAGTCGTGACAGAGAAATTCAAACCTTGTCAAAGGAACTTGAAAATCTAAAAAATAACTTGACTTCGCTTACAACCAAAATCACAAATCTTCAAAAAGAATATGATGCAACAAAGTTCGCTATCAATCAACTTTTTGATGATAGAAATACTGCTGATATTAACTATGCAAAGGAAAATGAGCGTTTGACATCTTTTGTAAACTCATTAAATGAAGCAAAAGCTGAACAAGAAACAATGAATAATCAATACAATAGCACAAAAATTCGTATTGATAACATAACAAAAGAACTTGAGAGTATTGATGAACTTGAAAACACTGCAATGCAAAATAAAACAAGTGCAAACAAGTTTATTGCAGAACGTCAAGAAAAATTTGCAAAATTGAAGGAACAAAGAGATAACATAAATGACACTCTAACAAAGATTAAGGTTGAAATCGCATCACTTGAAGCTCAAAAATCATCTTTTGAAGCAGATTTTGAAAGACTTAATGAAGAAATAAATGTAAATACCCTAAAAGCCAATTCTTTTGAAACCGATGTTGAAAAAATTGACAAAACAATAAAAGAAGCCGAAGGAATAATAAGACAACAAATAGAAACAGAAGCAAACCAAGAAGCAAAAGCAAAACTTGCAAGCTTAAGAAAGAGTTTGGCAGAGTATGAACAAGAAAAACAAACCTTGCAAGATAAAATCAAAAAACTTAATGACGCAAAAATGCAAATTATGGATGCTCTTACAAAGTTGAATGATAGAAAGAATGCAAGTGAAAACCAACTTGAAAAAGTTGACACCGAAATTGAACAAATGCAAGAACGTATATATGAAGAATATTCTCTTACATATGCAACTTGCCAAGAATTTGTTAGGGCAGATTTCAATATTGATGAAGCAATGCCAGAAATTAGCGATATTAAGAAAGAAATATCAAAATTAGGTTATGTAAATGTTCATGCAATTGACGATGTAAAACTTCTTATGGAAAGATATGATGGACTTAAAGTTCAAACTGATGACCTAACAAAAGCCGAAGAAAACTTGACAAAGGTAATAGAAGAACTTTCAACCGAAATGATGTCAAGATTTGAAACTGAATTTAACAAAATAAATGAAAACTTTAAAGTGACTTTCAGGGAATTGTTTGGTGGTGGTAATGCACGTTTGGAACTTACTGACCCAAATAACTTGCTAGAAAGTGGTGTTGATATTGTTGCCGAACCACCAGGCAAAAAACTTCAAAACATAACACTTTTGTCAGGTGGCGAAAAGGCATTAACAGCCATTGCAATTTTGTTCGCAATCTTAAAGTTAAAACCAATGCCTTTCTGCTTACTAGATGAAATTGAAGCGGCACTTGATGACTCAAATGTTGGCAGATTTGCTGAATATTTAAGAAGATTCTCAAAGGTAACACAATTCATTGTAATTACTCACCGTAAACCAACAATGGAACTTGCAGATTGCTTGTATGGTGTTACAATGGAAGAAAAGGGTGTAAGTAAAATGGTAAGCGTAAAACTTGCCGATGCACTCAAAAATGTGGAGGTAAAATAATGGGATTTTTTAAAAAAATTGGCGATGCACTAAAACGTACAAAAGAAGCTTTTTCAAGAAAGCTTGATAGCCTTTTTAGTGGTGGCGAAATTAACGATGATTTTTATGAAGAATTAACCGATATTTTAGTTTCTAGTGATGTTGGTTACACAACAAGTGAAGAAATTGTAGATAGACTTCGCATATACGCAAGAAAAAACAAGATAAGAAAAGCGGAAGAAGTAAAAAAAGTATTAAAGACAATACTCGCAGAAATGATGGAAGAAGTTGAACCTGTCAAGATTGAATATCCAGCAATAATAACTGTTGTTGGCGTTAATGGTGTTGGCAAAACAACAACAATAGGAAAACTTGCAGGATATTTTAAAGATAATAAAAAAGACGTAACTCTTGTCGCTGGCGACACTTTTCGTGCAGCAGCAAGTGACCAACTTACCGAATGGGCAAACAGAAATAAAGTAAGAATTGTAAAGCATAGCGAAGGTGCAGATGCTGCAGCAGTTGTATTTGATGGTATACAAAGTGCAAAAGCAAAGAAAACCGATGTGCTTATTATTGACACAGCAGGTAGGCTTCAAACAAAAACAAACCTTATGGAAGAACTTAAAAAGATTGACAAGGTTATAACAAGGGAGTATCCAGAAGCAAATAGATATAATCTAATTGTCCTTGATGCTACAACAGGTCAAAATGCTTTAAGTCAAATTGAACACTTTAACGAATATATCAAACTTGATGGAATTGTGCTTACAAAACTTGATGGAACAGCAAAGGGTGGGGTTGTGTTCAGCATTGCACAAGACTACAACTTGCCGGTTGTGTTTGTTGGAACAGGTGAAGCCCTTGGGGATATTGAACCTTTTGATGCAAAAGAGTTCGTCGATAATTTATATTAGTATAAAAAAAAGATGAGTTAACTCATCTTTTTTTATGCCGTTTTATAAATAACTATATTGGTTTACGTTCCAGTCAAAAAGTCATTTTGTCTTTTGCTCCAATGTGTAGTTTTTTGGAAATCTCATCTATTAAAAAAACCAAGCAAAATTGCTTGGCTTTTTGTTATTGTTGTATAAATTCATTCAAAAGTGAATCTTTTGGGATAAGATTCTTATTCAATGTTCCACACTTTGATAAAATATTTGCAAGTTCTTTTGCTTTTGGCAATGTTGACTTTTCTAATTTGTCTTTTAAGTCAAAAGCATAAACAAGTGGTTCATACATATGTGTTGAATCAACTTTGTAGTCAACAGTGTTTTTAAACGGGTCAATATAAAGCTCTTCGCCATCACGAACTTCTTGCCAACCACTTATTGTTTCATCAATTGTTCTTCCACGAGTATAGTAATCTCTAATACATCTACGCATAAGTCTTAAATCAGTATAATTTAGTAACAACTTATCGTCAAAGCAGAAATTTGAAAGAACACAAATGTAAATTTTAAACAATTTTTCTTGTGGTTGGTCAAGTAGCATAGGATTTAAAGCGTGCAACCCTTCAATAATAATATAAGTGTCGTCATCACATTCTATTGGTGTTTTTTCTTTGTTTTTTCTTCCTTCAATAAAGTTGTATGTTGGCATATAACCAATATGTTTTTCAAACAAATCAGAAATAAACTCATTAAATAATTTTAAGTCAATTGCAGTTATATTTTCATAGTCATAGTTTCCGTTAGGTAAGAGAGGTGTTTGATCTCTATCCAAAAAGAAATCGTCAAGAGAAACTGTGATACATTTTTTGTTCCGTCTTTTTAATTCCTTTTTAAGAAGTAAACTTGTTGTTGTTTTCCCTGAAGATGATGGGCCAGCAAGCAAGAATATACGCACTGAGTGTTTTTCAAGTGCCAAGTCTACCATATCAATTATTTGCTCGTGATACATTTCTTCACTCATTTTTATGAGCAAATTTTTGTCACTTTTTGCCAAATTATTAACTTCTTCCAAATAAAATGCGTTGTCGTTTGTTTCCATAAAATTCCCCTAAGTAGTATATTTCCCCAATTTAAAGCGGGCTATTAGTATATCAAAAAAATGAAGTATTTTCAATAGCAATATGTAAATTTTTTGAAAAAAATAAAAAAGTAATTTTTTGACTATTTTTGCCTTTATGTAAATATTATAAATTAGTGTACTAAAATATATATACAAAAAGACAAAGGAAGGTTAAAAATGAGATTAAAAGAACTACTCAATAATGTTGTGGCAAAGAACGATATTTCCAAATTTGAAGATTTGCAAATAGATAATATTTCATTAAACGCGCAAAACAAAATGAATAATGGTTTGTTCTTTTGTTTTTCAGGCAAAAACGATGGCTACAAACTTGCAGATAGGGCGGTCAAAAATGGTGCAGTTGTTATAGTTTGTGAGCATCTGTTTGACACAAAGAATTTGGCAAAACTTGTTGTTGTTGATGACATTAGAGAAACAATCGCAATTGTAAGCCAAAACTTTTATAAAACAAAAGATGCAAGGGTTATTGGCATAACTGGTACAAATGGCAAAACAACAACTTCTTTTATAATTAAAAACATATTGGAACAAGCGGGCAAAAAGGTGGGGGTTATTGGTACAAATGGTATATATTTCCAAAATGAATTTATTGAAGCAACATTAACAACTCCAGACCCAGTAGACTTGCACCATATTTTTTCAATTATGTTGCAAGGAAAGGTTGATTATATAATTATGGAAGTTTCGGCACACGCTATTGCTCTCAAAAAGATTTATGGCATAAATTTTGTATGTAAGGTTTTTACAAATTTAAGCCAAGACCACTTGGACTACTTTAAAACAATGGAATACTATTCAAGAGTAAAAGAAAGTTTCTTTAAAAATGACGATATGATGGTTGTAAACATTGATGACCATTTGGGGCAAAAAATAGCAAACAAGTATGAAACTGCAATCACATATGGGCTAAAAAACCCTTGTGATGCATTTTGTGTTGAAATAAATCAAAACTGTACAAAGTACACAATGAATATATGCGATAATGTAATAAATGTATCTTCAAATTTGTATGGCTTGTTTAATGTATATAACACACTTGCAAGTGCTGTTTGTTGCTACTTTTTAGGCGTTAGTATTGACAATATAAAAAAGGGGATAGAAAGTATAAAAAAGATAGATGGCAGGTTTAATGTTATTGAATACAATGACCGAAAAATAATAATTGATTTTGCACATACACCTGATGGTCTTGAAAACGTGTTAAAAGCGGCAAGAAAAATAACTGATGGAAGATTATATTCCTTGTTTGGTTGTGGTGGTAATAGAGATAAAAAGAAACGTAAAATAATGGGGGCAATTAGCAATAAGTATGCAAACTTCACATTCATAACAAGCGATAATCCAAGGTATGAAAATCCAAATGATATAATAAATGAAATAGCAAAAGGATTTAATGACAAAAGTTTTTACAAGGTCGAAGATAGAAAGAACGCAATAAAGATGGCGATTATGTCCTTAAGGGAAGGCGACACCTTGCTTATTTGTGGAAAAGGTTCAGAAAATTATATTGACGTGGCAGGCAAAAAAATACCATACAGCGATTATGATATAGTTAAAAAAATATTGGGAGAACTAAAATGACAATGACAGCAAGATATCTAATTGCATTTTTAGTTGCCTTTGTGTTTGGGACAATAATTTCACCACTAATAGTCTGTCTATGCAAAAAGTTAAAGGCAAATCAAACAATATTATTCTATGTAAAGGAACATGAAGCAAAAAATGGTACACCTACAATGGGTGGTATTATATTTATAAGCGTAATACTATGTGTAGGGTTATGCTTGTCCTTTACAGATTATTTACTTTCAATTTTAACAATAGCAACAACTCTGTTTTATGGAATTCTTGGGTTCTTGGACGATTTTTTAAAAGTCCATTATAAACAAAATTTGGGGTTAAGAGCTTATCAAAAAATTATTGGACAAGTTGGTATTGCAGTTATCTTGGCAGTGTTTGTATACAAGGCAAATCTCGTTGGCTCACAAGTATTTATTCCGTTTACAAAGCAGACAATTGACCTTGGAATTTGGATTATTCCATTTGTTATATTTGTATACTTGGCTGTGGTAAACTCAGTCAATTTGTTAGATGGGCTTGATGGTTTATGTAGTGGGGTTAGTTTTGTATACATCTTGTCTTTCGCCACTATTCTTTTAATTTATGAAACAGAGTTTAGTGCAAGGGGACTAACCGAACTACAAAATATTGAGCAATTGTGCTTTATTATGAGTGGTGGACTTTTGGCATATTTTGCACTAAATTGCTTTCCGGCCAGCATTTTTATGGGAGATACTGGCTCTTTGGCTTTGGGTGGATTTATCACAACAATTGCAGTACTAACCAAACTTGAATTGTATATACCAATACTTGGCATTGTGTATGTTGTGACAGCTCTTAGTGATATCATACAGGTTTTGCATTACAAAAGAACGCATAAGAGAATTTTCCTTATGGCACCACTACATCATCATTTTCAAAAAAAAGGTGTGAATGAAAGTAAAATTGTCGCCATATATATAATAACGACTTTGGTAATTTGTTTGCTAACAATATCATTGTTATTGTATATTGGTGGATAATTTGGAAATTTTGGCAAAAACATTTTTAGTTTATGGCATACAAACAACAGGCAAAAGTGCTGTAAATTTTTTACTCTCAAGGGGAGCAAAAACTGTTTATATTTTTGATGATAAACCTTGCGAACTTATGCAAGATACAATAAAACTTGATGATTTTAATCAAGTCAAAAATCTTAACATTGACTGCTGTATATTAAGTCCGGGTGTTAATGTTTTGGGGAATAAAAAGATTGAACTTTTAGAGAAATTAAACATTCCGTATATGAGCGAATTTTGCTTGGGACTAATAAAGTCACAGGGCAAAAACATTTGTATAACAGGAACAAATGGAAAAACTACAACAACAAACTTGATATATAAACTCTTAAAAACTCAAAACAAGGAAGTGTTTTTGTGTGGGAATAGAGATATACCATTAACACACTTTGTAAACCAAACCACAAAAAATAGCATACTTGTTTGCGAAGTTTCAAGCTTTGCTTTGGAGAGTATTACAAATGAGTTTAAACCACAAATAAGTTCAATTCTAAATATCACAGCAGACCACATTTCAAGACATAAAACTTTTGATAACTACAAAAGTATAAAGAATAACATAACAAAATATCAAGGCACAAATAATTACTTTGTTTGTGAATATAACTTTAAAACAAAAACAAACGCAAATTTATTAACATTCTCGTTGTCAAGTAGTGATGCCAATATTTATTGCAATAAAAATTACATTATTTGTTACAATAAAAGACTATTAAAAATAAGCAAAATAAAATTGCTTGGCGAAAAAAATTTGGAAAACATTATGTGTGCAATACTTATTGCAAAACTGTTTAAAATTAGAAATAGAAACATAAGAAAAGTTGTTTATTCGTTCAAAGCACCAAGTCATCGAATGGAAGAAATATGTAACATAAATGGCATAAAATTTATCAATGACAGTAAAGCAACAAACCCAGATGCAACAATTTGTGCGTTAAAGAGTTTTAAAAACAATGTCATATTGCTTTTGGGTGGCAGTGATAAAGGTTATAGTTATGAAGAAATTTTCTCTTATGTTCAAAACGTAAAGAACATAATCACATTTGGCGAAATGAACAACAAAATTTATATGTGTGCAAAAGAACATAATTTTGATTTTGTGGTAAAATTTGACAAATTTTTTGATGCTGTATGTTTTGCAAAAAGAATTGCACAAAAGGGTGATGTGGTCTTATTATCGCCAGCGTGTGCAAGCTTTGATGAGTTTTCATCTTACAAGCAAAGGGGCGAAGAATTTAAAAAAATCATAAAGGGCGAAAATGAAAAAACTAAAAATTGATAAAATTATTATAACTGTTTTTGTTTGTATGATTGTTTTGTGCATAATAGGTTGTGTTATGGTGTATAGTGCAAGTTCTTACTCGGCACAAAAGAACTTTCATAGCAGTACATACTTTTTAATTAAGCAAATAATCGGTTCTGTTTTGGGGCTTGTTTGCTTTACTTTTTTTACATTTTTTGATTACCAAAAACTAAAAAAATTCAAGTGGATACTTTTTATTGTTGCAGTAATTTTACTTTGTTTGGTGTTTGTTCCAAAAATAGGTGTATCAAATTATGGTGCAAAAAGATGGATAAACCTGTTTGGACTATCTTTTCAACCAAGCGAAATTGCAAAATTCTCTTTGGTACTTTTTTGTGCTTGTCATTTTGCACAACATAAAAAAAATGCAAGAAATTTACAAACATTGCTTCCAGTATTGTTTGTAGGTGGTGTTTTTTGTATTCTTGTTATTTTAGAACCAAATATGAGCATAACAATGTGCATTGGAATAACAATGATTTGCATGATGATATTTGGTGGGTTAAGGTTAAAATATCTTGCAATGATTTTGATTCCCGCAATGTGTTTAGTCCCAGTTTTAATCATTATTGAGCCATATAGACTTCAAAGGTTAATGGCATTTATCAACCCATGGGCATCGCCACAAGGCGAGGGTTTTCAACTTATTCAATCACTATATAGTTTGGGGAATGGTGGGTTGTTTGGTGTTGGATTATTTTCTTCAAGACAAAAGTATTTGTATTTACCATTTGCAGAAAGTGATTTCATTTTTTCTATTATTTGTGAAGAATTAGGTTTCTTTGGTGCAACTATTATTCTTGTCATTTTTGCTATACTCATATTTTCAATAATAAAAATTGCACAAAATAGCAAAGATACCTTTGGAAGTTTGCTGACGGCAGGAATTGCTTGTGTTATCGCAACTCAGGTTGTATTAAATGTTCTTGTTATTTCGGCAAGTATGCCACCAACAGGGCTTCCACTCCCATTTATAAGTGCTGGAAGTACATCACTAATTGTATTTATGAGCGCACTTGGTATATGTGTTAATGTTCATAAACAAAGTATAAAAATAAAAATAAACAGAGCATGACTAACTCTGTATATATATTAACATATTTGTTATAAGCAATTTTGCTGTTTATATTCAAATCTAATATTTTACTAATGATAATTTCTTCCAATCAATTCGTCAATTGACATATTTAAAGCATCGGCAATTTTCCAAATATCTAAAACATTTGGAATATTAACTCCGTTCTCCCAATAACTTATTGAAGCATGTGTCACACCAATTAAATTTGCCAATTTTTGCTGAGATAGACCTTGCTCAATTCTTTTTTCTTTTATTGATTCACCTATAGTATTTTTCATATTTTCTATATTAGTAAGAATTCTTACAAAATTGTTGACTTGTAAGAATTCTTACAATATAATAAAAGTATGGATAAAAAAATGAATTATAATCAATTTTTTAATGAATTGAAAAAATCTCCTGTGTTCGCAATTTCTTTAAGTTCTAAGGAGTTATTTCACTCAAACTTTTGGGCTTGGCTCATTGAATATAACAAAGAGTTTGCAAAAGTTTTTTTTAATGACATAGATTATCAAAATATTACTACTATATATCGGGAAGAAAAACATCGTGATTTAACTATTATTGCGGGAGGGGAGGTATTTATAATTGAGAACAAGATAAAATCTCTGCCATCATCGGAACAGCTTATTAGATACCAAAGCCGCGAAAGGCATTTTCGTAAAGGCTGTATAACTGGACTTGTTAAGTTTGACAATGTACCAACTGATTGGAATTTTATTTCATACGGACAGATAGGTAACTCCATTCGTAATATTAACAATATGTTTAGATCTGATAAATGGTATTTTCTTATTGATGAGTATGTAAATGTAATAAAGCACATAGAATCGTTATTTATTGAATTCAATGAACAGTACAAAAATAGATTTATATGTTTCGAAGAGTATAAAAAAGACCCAATGCTTAGCGAATTGGAGAGCATAAGATTTGCTGATGTATTTAAGAAATATAATGCAAATTCATTTGCTAGTTATCTAACAAATAAGATAAAAGTGGAGCTTGAAAATTTAGTTAATAACGAACAAATCAAATTGGATATTAGTTCAGGATACACAAACAAATCTTCTTTGGTTGATATTAGATATATAAAGAATAAAGACACACAAAACCAATTTTGTATTGGTATACAAATACAAGATAGCCAATATAGATTTCATGTAGAAAGGCATAAGGGTACTTTAGATTTTGGTGTAAAAAATCCATCTGGTTGTTTGTTTAATGAATTTTTGGCATATGGTTGGTTTGAAAGTTATGATAGGTCAAAAAAATTGTTTAAAAACAGACAAACAAGTATGCGTGAATCTTATTGTACATATAGCAGTGAAAGTTATAAATTTGTGTATCAATATTATAATTTGATCGGAGATGAACTAAATTTTGAGAGATTAGCATCACAAATAAAAGAAGATATGACAAAAGCCGCAAACATTATGGAAAAAATTGACAAATGAGGTATTTATGGAAGATGATGCAATAATATTGACATGTCCAAATTGTGGGTCAAATAGTATAGATAAAGTTGGAGATATATTTATCTGCAACCATTGTAAAACGAAATTTATGAAGAAAGGGAATGAATCTGCAAGTAATAAATCTATAAAAACTATAAATATAATAAATTCACAAAGTACAAAAAATAGAGTTGAATCTTATTTAATAAAAAATGATTTAACAGAAGATGATTTTTTGAAAAAAGCATTTGTATTTTTAACCAATTATAAAGAAGCTCCGCGAAATATTTTCAATGCAGAATTTTCAAATCCTAAATTAGAATATGAACATGTTTCAGTTTTAAGTTATAATTGTAAGATATCATATTCATTATCTATTCGAGTTGAAAGGCGAGTAAAAAAGAAAGTGGAAGAAGAATATTACGACCAACGTTCGAATTCGTTTAAGACACATTTGGTTGATAAGTATGTTACTGAAACATTTTACGAACCTTACTTTGGAGAATATAGTGATATCGTTTCAACAAATGAAATACAAAACAATAAGTATTCTAGTTTTGAAAAAGATTGTATTATAGATATTCTAAAAAGCGTTTATGAAGATGATTTAGTAATGTCAAATGAAGAATATCAAGAGTTATCGTATAAACAAACAAAAAGTTTGCAAGATAGATGTGTTAATTATCTAAAGAAACATTACAAAGACTATATTACAATAGATAATTATAAAGACCTAAAATTCTTGAGCACATATGCCACTTTAGAAAACACAACAACATACAAAGTACCAATTTATAGTTTATCATTCAAATTAGATGAGAAATCTTACACATTATATTGTGTTGCAAACAATTATAGAGATTTGTTTGTTGAAGATTTAGTAGATGAGCAAAAAGAAAAACTCATAAACAATTACGTTGAAAAAAAAGACAAAATTTTTAAGCCATCATATTACATGTTTACTGCATTTTCAATAGCATTTTTGATTGCAATTCTGTTATCGTTTTTTATTACAATTGCTCAAGGTACACAAACGCTAAATTATACTCTATTTTACATTTGGTATGTTATAATTTGTGTCCTATTTATTACCGAGAAGTGTATATCATCGAAAAATAAAAAAGAATTAAATATTAAGGTAAAAGATTATGAAAATAATAGTCGCATAAAGAAAAAAGAGAGTTGTTTAAATTATTGTAAAAAAAATAACATTACGAATCTCGATTTTAATGAATGACTTGTTTAATAAAAAGGATTGGTTAGATGATTATGGAAACTGACAAAATGAAAAAATTCTCTAATATATTGTTTGCAATAGTATCAGTGATAGCACTGATTGCTATTATTGTTGGCTTTGTAGCCTAACAGTTAATTTATTGTATTCTTAGGAAATCACCAGGCATAGATGGCGAATCTTATTTTTTTGCTGAAATAATAAGATTTTTGTAAAATGCCTTGTGATTTTTTTGTAAAATAAACGTTGTAACTCACAACAAAACAAATATATTCATACTTTATTTTGGGGGAAGTATGGATAAATTTTATATTTGCGGTGGCAAAAAACTAAACGGGGAACTCGAAATCTCGACTTCAAAAAATGCAGTGTTGCCAATTCTTGCTGGATGCATACTATGTGACGGAGTGATAACTATACACAAATTCCCAAAGTATGAAGACACAAAAAATATGTTGGAAATATTGGAACATCTTGGTGCTAGTTTTAAATTTCAAGGTGATAGTGTGATACTTGACTGCACAAATATAAGCGAATCAACAATACCAATTGAACTTGCAAATAAAATTCGTTCATCAATTTTTAGCTTGGGTTCAATTCTTTCAAGGCAAAAGAAAGCAAAGGTTGCATATCCGGGTGGTTGTAATATTGGTGCAAGACCAATAGATTTACATATAAAAGGGTTAAAGTGTCTTGGCGTAAAGATTATTGAAAGACATGGGTATATTTATTGTGATGGCGGAAATATGAAGGCAGGGACAATTCCGCTTGATTTTCCTTCGGTAGGTGCAACCGAAAATCTTATACTTGCTTCTGTATTCCTAAAGGGTAGAACAAAAATAATAAATTGTGCAAAAGAACCTGAAATCATAGACCTTGCAAACTTTCTAAACGAAATGGGTGCAAAAGTCTTTGGAGCAGGCACAAGCACAATTATTGTTGAAGGTGTTGAACATTTGAATGGAGTTGAATACACACCAATAGGTGACAGAATAATTGCTGGAACATATGTAATCGCAACTTGTATGTGCGGTGGCAAGGTAACATTAAATAATGTCAACTCTGAACATATATATTCTCTTTTAAATAAACTTGAAAATAGTGCTTGCAAAGTACATAGTTATAGTGATAAAATAACAATAAGTGCGTTGGGCAAACCAAATTGCATTTCAAAGATAGAAACAAGACCTTTTCCGGGTTTTGCCACAGACCTTCAACCACAAATTGTCGCAATGCTGTCCATTGCAAAAGGAACAAGCGTTGTTGTTGAAAATTTGTTTGAATCAAGATTTAGGCATATAAGTGAACTAAAAAAACTTGGTGCTGACATTATAACAAAAGAAAACACTGCAATAATAAAAGGTGTAAACAAACTATACGGTGCAGAAGTTATGGCTTATGACTTGCGTGGTGGTGCCGGTGCAGTACTTGCAGGACTTGTAAGTGAAGGTTATACAACCATTAGTGATATCTACCATATAGACAGGGGATATTACGAGATGGAAAAAGATTTACAAAAGTTGGGAGCAGAAATTGAAAGAATCTCTACAAAAGAATAAAAAATTGATAATTTCTCTAGGCATTGTGCTTGGTGTTGTTTTGCTACTAATAATTTTATATTTCACATTGTTCACACTAAAAACAGTTGAAATTGATTTTAGAAATGAATCACATATATATAGCGAAGAATCAAAGCAGTCAATAGCCGAAGATTCAATAATAAAAAAGGGGACTCCAATATTTTCTTTGAGCAAAAAGACAATATCAAAAACTTTGGAGAAAAATAACCCATATCTAAAAGTAATAAACATAGAAACAGTTTTTCCAAACAAAATAATTATTCATTGTGCTGAAAGGGAAGAAACCTATGCGGTAAAGGCAAATGACACAAAGTACTTTATTTGTGATGCCGAATTCAAAGTCCTAAATATTTCGCCAAATTATTATAGTCAGCAGGCTGTACTTTTTACCGGGTTAGAGAGTTTGATAGAAAACACAAACAGAGTTAATGCCGGTGAATTTTTGGAATTTTTAAGCGAAGCCGAAGTATTAAAAAATATCGGGACAAGCTTGCTTCGTGCAAACAAAACAGTTGCAATGCAAAAATCCTTGATTGAATCAATAGAGTTCACTTCTGGAATATATTACTATACTGGAAAAAATCAGCCTTATCTTATTATAAAAGATAAAAATGGTTTTCAAAACAATATTTATGCCATAGACACTTTGCTTGCTGAAAAATTTCAAGCAATGTTCGCAACTTGGTCAAATGTAATCTATAATCCATCTGTCTTTTATAAAGATGAACTAAATTCAACCGACCCAGAAAAGAAAATTGAACTTTCAGATATCCCAGAAAAATATTTTCTAAATTACACTCTTAATGTTTATGAAGATAATCATGGAAAACTTGATATAGTAATTTCAAAGAATGAGGGATAAATCGCTTAAAAATATTCTCATTTTATCAAAGTTTTTTATTGACATAATAAATTTAATTGTTTATAATTATAAAAAAATGTTATAATTATGCATAAGATAATTTTTGGCAAAATTATGGCATTAAAATGGAAAAAGGAGAAAATTGTGCCACAAAATAAGGTTACAGTAATAGATATTGGTTCAAAAAGTATTAGCGTTTTGATTGGAAGTCGTGGGGCTAATGATTCATTTGCTGTAAGTGGATATGGAGAACAAGAATATGCCGGATATTATGAAGGCGAATTCTTGGAAGAAGACAAACTTTTTGAAACATTTCAAAAAGCAATAAATGATGCTCAAAGTTCAGCAAATTTAATAATAGACAAGGTTTATGTTGGTGTACCTGCAAACTTTTGTCAATGTAAAACAAAAACAATAGTTCAATCTTTTGGTCAAAGAATAAAATTAAGAGAAGAAGACTTGCAAACAATTTATCAAGGTGCAGATGAAAACACAAATGAAAATTTGGTGCTACTAAGTTGCTCTCCAATAATGTTTGTTTTGGATGACGGAAGAAAAGTTTTTGATGCTTGTGGTCAAAGGACTTCAAGAATAAGTGCAACATTAAGTTTTGTTTATGCAGAAAAACAATTTATTGAAAAAATAAATGCACTCATAAAACAACTTGGCATAAGTTCAGTAGAATATCTTTCTTCAACACTTTGTGAAAGTTTGTATCTATTGCCAAAAGAAAGAAGAGAAGAAAAAGCAATTTTAATTGATTGTGGATATATAGAAACATCAGTTGCAGTAATAAAAGGCGATGGTCTTTTGGACTTAAAGTCATTTGCAGTTGGTGGCGGACATATTTCAGCAGATTTATCACAGTGTTTAGGAATAACATTCAACGAAGCAGAACAGTTAAGAAAACAACTTATATTGTCGGTTGTTCCAAGTGATTCTGATGATTATGAACTCGCAAGAAATGGAACAAACTATCCAATTAGTATGAGAAAGGCAAATGAAATTACATCCGCAAGACTTGAGATGATGGCAGACCTAATCAAAAAGTGTGTATGTTATGATGGACAAGAATTGCCAGCAGTTCCATATTACATAACTGGTGGAGGAATCTCTTATACAAAAGGTGCAAAAGACATCTTGTCAGGGTATTTGGGAGTAAACTTAACTTTGATATATCCAAGAGATATGCAATTGAGTAAACCACATTATTCATCACTTTTGGGACTTATGGACAAAGCATTGAGTTTAGAAAACAAAAATAATGGATTTTTCAAAAATCTAATAAGAAAATTAACAGGAAGATAAGGAGAAGAAAATGTATAGTAATATTGATGTAGGACCAGTAGCAAATATTAAGGTAATTGGTGTTGGTGGCGGTGGAAATAATGCCGTAAACAGAATGATTGAGGCAAACATAACAAGTGCCCAATTTATTGCAATTAACACAGATAAACAAGCCTTGCTTTTAAGCAAAGCAGAACACAGACTTCAAATTGGTGAAAAACTAACTCGTGGTCTTGGTGCTGGTGCAGATCCAGATGTTGGACAAAAGGCAGCAGAAGAAAGCAAAGCAAGTATTCAAGAAATCTTAAAAGATTGTGACCTTGTATTCATCACAGCAGGTATGGGCGGTGGAACAGGAACAGGGGCTGCTCCAGTTGTTGCTCAAATTGCAAAAGAAATGGGAATTTTGACAATTGCTGTTGTAACAAAACCATTCGGCTTTGAAGGTAGAAGAAGATTGGAAAATGCTGAAAAAGGGCTTGAAAATCTTAGAAAGTATGTTGATACTTTGGTTATTATTCCAAACGACAAATTGCTTAAATTAGTACCTCAAAAAACACCTATCATCGAAGCATTTTTGTATGCTGATGACGTTTTAAGGCAAGGTATTCAAGGAATTTCAGATTTGATTGTAACACCAAGTTTAATTAACCTTGACTTTGCCGATGTAAGAAGTGTCATGAAGAACACAGGTCTTGCACATATGGGTATTGGGCATGCAAAAGGCGAGAACAAGACTATTGAAGCTGTAAGACAAGCAGTTTCTTCTCCATTACTTGAAACAACAATTGAAGGTGCAACAGGTGTTATCCTTAATGTTAAGGGTGGACTAGATTTGCCTCTTGATGAAGTATATGAAGCAGCAAACCTTGTAAGAGAAGTTGTTGACCCATCTTGCAATATCATATTTGGTTCAGGAATTGATGAAGGAATGAATGATGAAGTTGAAATCACAATCATTGCAACAGGATTCCAAAATAAATTAACTGACCAAAACAAAGACGCTGCAAAAGTAAGACAAGATGCTCAAGCGGCAAATACATTTGGCAAAGAACAAACAACGAACGCAAGATATAATGGCTTCCCAACAACAAAAGCTTTGTTCCCAAATAGAGAACAACCACAACAAGGTCCAAGTGAACAAAATACAAGAGAACCAATTATAAGAGAACAACCACAAGTACAACCAGTTAATCCTCAAATAACAAAAAATAGTGATGGAACAAACGGTACAAGACTTCATGTGGATGACGCATATGTTCCACCATTCTTGAGAAAATATAGAGATAATAAATAATTGATAAAAAAATTCAAAGGTATATTCCTTTGAATTTTTTATTTTTTAGTAATAATAATTTGATATAGTAGCACTAGCACCAGCAACAATAGCAATTCCCAAAATTACACCAATAGCAAAACAAATTAAAAATGTTGTAAGCCAAGCCTTTATAAATGTTTTTCTTGCAACTGTTCCTTCAGGATAAATTGCAATTCCAATAATTTCCAAAAAATGCCACATCAAAACGCCCATTCCAGTTTTTGATTCTATATACTTTTGGTCGTTATTTTCCTGTTTTGTAGGATAACCACATTTTGGGCAAATAACTGCTTCGTCATTTTATTAACAGGGGAAGATTTGCCAGAAAAGTAAAACCTAATAATTTTTAAATTTCGACATATTTGTGTATGTCGTTTTTTTTTACTTAATGTAAAATTATTATAGGGGAAAGATGATTGTTTATATAGAAGATACAATAATTGAAAATTTCCTTGTTACATATCTTATTGAAATGATTGTGTATAGTTTTATAAAACAAAAAAAATCAAAAATAAGGGTGGTAATATCTTGCATATTTGCAAGTCTTATGGCACTTTTGTATCCACTTCTAAAATTGCAAAAAGGTTTGTTATTTTTCCTTAAAATCCTTGTTGGTTTCATAATAAGTGCCATAGCATATAAAGGCAAAGACCTAAAAAATCAATTGTTTTTTTATGTTATGTTTTTAATCACGACAAGCATTTATGGTGGAATAAATTTGTTTATATACTTTGCTATATATGGCAATTTCGAAAGTAGCAAAAAACTTCCAACAGTTTTAATCGTTGCAAGTTTGCTTTTTATTACTTATTTTTTAAAACAATGTCAAAAGAAGTTATACGCAAAGAAAAATATAAATAATTTTATGTACGATATAGAAATACAAAATAACAATGAAACAATCAAAACAGTTGCTTACCTTGATACTGGGAATATCTTGCAAGACACAATCACTCATAACCCAGTTGTTTTGGTTAACTACAAAATGTTTGAAAAGATTAACAAAGATTTTAAATTGCATAATTTGTTGACAAAAAAATTTGATGGTCTAAAAGATGCTCATCATATTACAGTAAAAACAGCAACTTCAAATTCACAAATTTTGGCATTTTCGGTTGATGAATTAAAGATACATATAGGCGATAGCATAAAAACATTTTCAAAACCAACTTTTGCTTTGTCAAAAGTAAAAATAACCGGCTTTGATTGTGATGTGATATTAAATTCAAAACTAATAGGAGAGTAGTATGTTTTCAAAGTTACTAAAAAAAATAAAAGAAGTATTTGGTTTAAGTATTTTCAATGATGTAGATAACATTGTTATGTATATATGTGGCAACGAAAGTTTGCCAAGTCCACTTGAACCAGAAGAAGAAGAGATATTGTTAGAAGAACTTGCCAATAACAACAAACAGGCAAAAGAAAAACTGATTGAGCATAATTTAAGACTTGTGGTTTACATTGCCAAAAAGTTTGAAAATAGTGGACTAAATATTGAAGATTTATTCTCCATTGGTGCAATAGGTTTAATTAAAGCAGTTCATACATATGACAATGACAAAAAAATAAAATTGGCAACTTATGCTTCAAGATGTATAGAAAATGAAATTTTAATGCAATTAAGAAAAACTAATAAATTAAAAAATGAGGTAAGTCTTGATGAACCATTGAACTTGGATAGTGACGGCAACGAGTTATTGCTTGAAGATGTTCTTTACACTGAAAATGAAAGTGTTTCAAAAGACCTAGAAAAATCGGCAGAAAAACAAATAATTTGGCAAATACTTGAAAAATTGAATAAAAGAGAAAAAGAAATAATGGTGCTACGGTTTGGACTTAATGGAAATGAAGAAAAAACGCAAAAAGAAGTCGCTGATCTTATGGGTATAAGCCAAAGTTATATTTCACGAATAGAGAAAAAAGTATTGGGGAAAATGAAAAAAGATTTGGAAAAAGTAATTTAATTGTAAATAAATATCAATTTTTAATGTATTTTATTATTTTTTGACATTTATTTTTATTTTTGAATATTTTTATTTTAATTAGGAAAACATATTTTCACAAAGGAGAATTTATGCCAAATAGAGTGGAAATATGTGGAGTTAATACATCACTTCTTCCAAAACTAAAAAACGATGAACTAATGGAACTGATGAAAAAAGTTAAGCAAGGTGATGAACTGGCAAGAGAGCAATTTGTTGTTGCAAATCTAAGACTTGTGTTAAGTGTTGTTCAAAGATTTTCTGGCAAAAAAGAAAAAAGTGATGATATGTTTCAAGTTGGGTGTGTTGGACTTATGAAAGCAATTGACAATTTTGATGTTTCACTTAATGTAAGATTTTCAACATATGCTGTTCCAATGATAATTGGCGAAATAAGAAGGTTCTTAAGAGATAATAACTCAATTCGTGTTTCAAGAAGTTTGCGAGATATTGCTTATAAGTCATTGCAGGCAAGAGAACATCTTTCAAAATATTTGGATAGAGAACCAACTAATGAAGAAATTGCAAAAGAAATAGGTATGGATGTTAAAGATGTAAATTTTGCACTTGATGCAATCTCTGATACAATATCACTAAATGAACCGGTATATAGTGACGGGAATGAAGCAATAAGAATTATGGATCAAGTTGCTGACACAAAAAACAGTGACGAAGCATTAACTGAACAAATTGCATTAAAAGATGCAATAAAGAAATTAAATCCAAAGGAAAAACAAATTTTGCTTATGCGTTATTACATCGGCAAAACACAAATGGAAGTTAGCGAAGAAATTGGAATAAGCCAAGCCCAAGTTTCAAGGCTAGAAAAGAATGCAATAAAAGCAATGAAACGTAATCTTAATTAACCTTTGCTAGTGAGCAAAGGTACATAAAAATTTGTTTTTGTAATTTGTTTGACATAAGCACCAATTTCGCATATAATAAAAGCAAGGTAAAGTTATGCAGTATCACAAAATTATGTGCCTTGATTATGGCGATGCAAGAATTGGAATTGCATTCACAGATTTTTTGCAAATCACTTGCAATCCTTATCAAACCTATGTTTCTCAAGGTAGAGATAAAGATTTAAAGTATCTAACAGATTTGGCACATTTAAACAGTGTAAACCTTATCGTTATTGGAATGCCTTATTCTTTGGAAGGGCAGGAAAATGACAGAACAAAAGTAACACAAGAATTTGGAACAATGCTGTCAAATTTTGCTGGCATAAAAGTTGTATATGAAGACGAAAGGTTATCTTCGTATGAAGCAGAAGAAATTTTGCGTCAAAAGAAAGTTAGCCCAAAGGATAGAAAAATGCAACTTGATATGCTATCGGCGGCAATAATTTTGCAAGCCTACTTAAACAATAATCAAAAAGGAGAATAGTATGGAAGAAAAGAAACAAGAAGAAAAAGAAGCAGTTGATATTGTAGACATTTTATTGGATGAGGATAATGAAGACCCTATAACACTTTATGATGAAAACGACAAGGCTGTAAAATTTGACCAAGTTGCAGTTATTCCACTTAATAATAACTTGTATGCAATTCTAAAGCCAATTGATGAAATGGAAGGTGTTGCTGATGATGAAGCAATCGTTTTTGCAGTAAAACAAGACAAAGATGGAGAATCAATGCTTGAAATTGAAACTGATGAACCAACAGCAATCAAAGTTTTTGATGAATATTACAACCTTCTTGACAAAGCAGAAAAAGAAAAGAAAGAAAAGAAAGATTAGTATTTGTGCCACTGAAAATTTTCCAGTGGCTCTTTCTTTATCTATGTCAAAAATTTCTTGAAAAATTTGTAAAAAGTTGTTGACATATAAAAAGCGATTTGATATATTATAAGAGCATTAGCAAAAAGGTTGTGGGAGTTTAGCTCAGTTGGCTAGAGCATCTGCCTTACAAGCAGAGGGTCATAGGTTCGAGTCCTATAACTCCCACCAATTTTATTTTAATGCACAGATTAAATCAACCAATAATATAATAGGTATGCGGGAGTGGCTCAGTGGTAGAGCGTTGCCTTGCCAAGGCAAATGTCGCGAGTTCGAATCTCGTCTTCCGCTCCAAATTCTATATGCGACATTTGCCATCGTATATGGGGTCCCCAAAAACAGTTGTTGTTTTTGGGGGGCGAAGAAAAGCAACTAAAGAACTGATGTTTTTGCTTTGTTTATAGGCAAAAACGAAGAAGTAAGTTGACTTTTCGGAGCAGTCGCGAGTTCGAATCTCGTCTTCCGCTCCATTTTTTTTAAGTGGTGCCATCGCCAAGTGGTAAGGCCAAGGTCTGCAAAACCTTTATTCCCCAGTTCAAATCTGGGTGGCACCTCCAATGCCGAAGTGGCGGAATGGTAGACGCAAGGGACTTAAAATCCCTCGGGGGCAACTCCGTGCCGGTTCGAGTCCGGCCTCCGGCACCACGACAATGTACAAAAAAGATACACAAACAAATATTTGTGTATCTTTTTTGTTATGTAAAACTATCCCTTAAAGTTAGACTGATGTCAACTTTACTTATTCACGAGAAGATTTTTTAGCATTTTTGCTATTGGCTCTTTTTGAAGATTT
>ERZ808240.151-NODE-151-length-94135-cov-6.861363_pt1 | contig 94135 bp, 69 predicted proteins | sample MGYA00521084_ERZ808240 | MGnify/ENA primary metagenome ERZ808240 (study PRJEB31516, sample SAMN03275571) | gut metagenome | biome: mammalia-associated habitat; material: feces | host: Papio cynocephalus | place: Kenya | collected 2012-08-06 ...
ACTCCAAGTACGGCGGCACCGAGGTGCACTACCAGGGTGAGGACTACCTCATCGTGGGCGCTCGCGACATCCTCGCCATTCTCGGCTGAATGACCGCGGGCCGCGGCCAGCGCAGCACCGGTTGCTGAACCGTTAGAAAAAAGCCTTGGACCTGCCGATTTCCGTCGGCGGTCCAAGGCTTTTTCCATGGCGGAACAGTGACCGCGGGCGCGGGCTTGCCGGTTCCGCCGCCGTCGCCGGTCCGCTAGAAGCCGGCCTCCTTCAGCGCGTTGTCAATGTCGCGGATCAGATCGTCGGTGTCCTCCAGGCCGACCGCCAGGCGGAAGAATCCGCGATGGAACTCCGGCGGGTAGAGATACTGGCGTTCGTCATCCTCCCCGAGGAACACGATCAGGCTTTCGTCATGGCCCAACGACACCGCCGAGGTGATCACGTTGAGTTTGGAGACGAAGCGGTTATGCCCGTCGTGATCGGTGTCGAGCCCGAAGGCCAGCACGCCGCCGAACCCGGAGTCCTTGCGCGCCAGTTGCGAAACGGCCACATCGTGATGCGCCTGCGTTTCAAGGCCCGGGTACGACACGAAGCGCACGGCCGGAATCGTCTGCAAATGCTTGGCGATGGCCAGCGCCGAGGCGTTGTGCTGGCGGATGCGCAGCGGCAGCGTCACGGATCCGCGGTTGATCAGCCATGCATTGAACGGCGAGATGACACCGCCGAAGTTGACCTGCGCGGTGAACCGAATCTCGTCGGTGCGCGCCTTGGTGGTGGCGATCATGCCGCCGAGGGCGTCGCCGTGGCCGTTGATGTATTTGGTGAGCGACTCGATCACGATGTCCGCGCCGAGATCAAGCGGACGGACGTTATATGGCGAGTTGAAGGTGTTGTCCACGCTGACCAGCACTTCGCGGCCGGTTTTGACGCCATGGTCGTGGGCGATGCCGGCGATGGTGGCGATGTCGGAAATCTTCAGCGTCGGATTGGCCGGCGTCTCGATATGCACCAGCTTGGTGTTGGGCCGCAGCGCCGCCGCCACGTTCGCCGGGTCGGAGGTGTCCACGATCGAGGTCTCGATGCCGTATTTTTCAGGCAGGATCTGGTTGAGCAGGCGGTAGGCGGCGATATAGGTGGTGTCGGAGAAGATCGCGTGGTCGCCGCGGTTCAGGAACGTCGTGAAGGTCGCCGACAGTGCCGCGACCCCGGAGGCGAGCGCCACGGCGTCTTCGGCGCCTTCGAGCTTGGCGAGTTTGGCCTCCAGGTAGCGCTGGTTGGGGTGGCCGTTGCGGGCGTAAAGGTTCGTGTCGGAGCTCGACCAGTTGATGTCGGATGGGTCGTAGGGCAGCGCATAGGCGTTGGCCAGGGTGATCGGACGGCGGATCGCCCCGGTTTCCGCATCCACTCCATTGCCCAGATGGATCGAGAGGGTGGAGAAGCCGAGCGGCTTGTCGTCGAATGATTGTCCGGAATGTACAAGATCAGAAGTCATATCGCCAACCTATCGAATCGGGCGATTGTCGCGCAACCGTGCGCAATCCACTGAAAACGGCGGAACTCCGGCGCTTTTGAGCGCGCTATAGAAGATTGGTATGTGATGGGGCCGCCGTGCGGGCGTCGGATGCCGATTATTGCTAATTAGCGACATAAAAATGACTGTTCTTGAGGATCTCGTCCGGACGGCTTCGCGGCATTGCTATAGTGACTGGCAAGAAGTGGCCGTTTGCTCAGTGACGAGAGCCGCTTCCCGTCGAAGACGATGGCTGTTCTTCGGCGAACCCCTATGATGACAGGCCGCAGACGAAGGTGTGTGGCGGCGGACGCGCATCGGTGCGCCGTCCGTGGGAGAGAAAGGCGACGAGCATGAACTCTGCGAAACAATGGCGGATGGCGATTCCGGCTATGATTTCCGCGTCGGTTATGGCGCTGGTTGGATGCGGCGGTGGCGGTGCCGCCTCGAGCAATGAAATCAAGGAATCCGAGGGCAACGTCACCCTGACGATGAACTACTGGGGCGGCGACGCGCGCATCAAGCGCACCGAACAGGTTATCGAGGCGTTCGAGAAGGCCAATCCGAATATCACAGTCGAACTGGCCAACTCCGACTGGACCGGCTATTGGGACAAGATTACAACTTCCGTGGCTGGCGGCAACGCCCCCGACGTCATCCAGATGGATGAGATGTACCTTTCGTCCTACGGTTCCAACGGATCGCTACTTGACCTGAGCAAGGTGGACACATGGCTCAAGTTCGACGGGCTGGACAAGTCCACCGCCGACATGGGCAAGGTGAACGGTATCCAGTACGCCATCCCGCAGTCCACCACCGGCCTGGCACTGGCCATCAATCTGGATCTGCTGGACAAACTGGGCATCGAGGTGCCGAGCAACACCGATACGTGGACCTGGGACGATCTCGAGGCCTTCCAGAAGGAGATCTACACCAAATCCAACGGAGAGATCCAGGGCACCATCATGTGCAACAACGGGTATATGCTCACGCTGTGGGCTCGCCAGCACGGCGAGGACCTGTTCAAGGACGGCAAGGTCGCCATCTCCGAACAGACGCTGCAGGCTCTGTTCGACCGCACGACGTCCATGATCGACACCGCTTTCGGCGGCAACAAGGAGGTCTGGAGCGAGCAGACCGGCGCTACGATGAACGAGACGCTGTTCGGCACCCAGAAGGCCGCCATCCTGCTCACCCAGAGCACCCAGGTGACCCCGTACGCCAACGCCGCCGGCACCCAGAACATGACCTTGGTGCCGATTCCGTCCGATAGCTCCTCCTCGAAGTGGGAGTACGCCAAGCCCGGCATGTACTGGTCCATTTCCGCCAAGAGCGAGCATCCGGCCGAGGCCGCCAAGCTGGTCGACTATCTGGTCAACAGCGAGGAGGCCGGCAAGATCCTCGGCACTGAGCGCGGCATCCCGGCCAACAACAAGGTGCGCAAGATGCTGGCCGAGGAAGCCGCTGGCACCGACAAGCTCGCCCTCGAGTTCACCGACACCATTGCCGATTCGCTGGGCGACGCCCCTGAAATCACCCCGAATGGCGCCTCGGACATCCAGAATGTGCTCACCCGCTACATGCAGGACGTGGTATTCGGCAAGATCAGCTCCGCTGACGCCGCCAAGGACATGATCGCCAAGGTGCAGACGGAAATCGACAACGCCGCCTGATTGCTTCCGGCCATGCCCGTCCTCGTCAACAAACGGCAATTCCGTCGTGAAGTTGCGCGGGAACGGGCAATATTATTTTCAGGCAATCCGGCAACCAGAGGAGTTTGACGAAGAATGACTGCTGCAAGCACGCTGTTCGACGGGGTCAAGGCCGCTCCCGTCATCGTTGATGGAGCGTACGGCAATGGCCGTTTTGCAAGCCGTACCTATAGGCAAGTGATGCGCGCGGTCACCGATCTGCGCCAGGATGTGGCGATGATCACCGGCGTCGTCGACTACCGTGCAGTGCAGCGCGAGTTCGTCGACTCCACCGGGGATCGTGTACGCCGCCTGGCCGCGGCGTCCCGGGGTGCGCGCGGCGCCGCGGTGCCGGATCTCGTCATGGCGGACGGCGTCCAGTCTCTGAACGGCGTGGGCGGTGCCGACGGACTGCCGTTCGCCGTGATCGTGGGCGTGCTGGGCGAAAGCCGGCTGATCGATGCGGTGATCGAAACCGGTCGTTTTGACGAGGCCGAGGATATCGAAGGCAACTGGGAGGCATACGCCGTCAAACTGGTGGACGATCCGTTTCCCGGTTTGGGCGTCGCCCGCGCGCTCGTGATCGCCGGATCCGACGCCCGCGGCGCGATCTACGGCATCTACTCCGTCAGCGCCAAGCTCGGCGTCTCACCGTGGTATTGGTATGCCGACGCGCCGGTGCGCGTGCTGGACGAGGGCGAACCGATCAATGCGGACGCGTTGTTCGGCGCGCCGGTGATCGATGAGGGCCCGGATGTGAAATACCGCGGCATCTTCATCAACGACGAGGAACGCACCATCGAATGGTGCAACCGCAAGTTCCCGGCGTCTCCGTCCGCGCATTCCGCGCCGAACGTGGATTTCTACCGTCATGTGTTCGAATTGATGCTGCGCCTCAAGCTCAACGCCATCTGGCCGGCCATGCATCCCGGCACCGCCGCGTTCAACGAGGCGATCGCCCCCGACGGCACGCCGATCAACGCCGACGAGGCCAACAACTACGGCGTGGTCGTCTCCGCGTCGCATTGCGAGATGCTGCTGCGCAACAACGTGGGCGAGTGGAAGCCGTGGTTCGAAGAGCACCGGAACGACTATGACTGGAAGGGCGACGACGCGGTGGCCGCCTTCGACTACACGCGCCACAAGGACGCCATCCTCGACTACTGGAAGGGCGCGCTGGAGCGCAACAGGAACTACGAGAACATCTACCCGCTGGGCATTCGCGGCATTCACGATGGCGCCTACCGTTGCGCCGACCTGAGCGAGACCTTCGGCACCGAAGTGGCCATGATGGCCGACGTGATCCGAGAGCAGCGCCGCCTGATCGCCGAGGTGTTCGGCGCCGAGGATGCGGTCGCCCAGGTGTTCGTGCCCTACAAGGAAATCGGCGAACTCTACAACCACGGGCTCAAACGGTACGTGCCCGACGACGTGATCCTGATGTGGGCCGAGGACAATTACGGCTATCTGCGTCAGATCCCCGCCCCTGAGGAGCGTGCGCGCAGCGGCGGCTCCGGCGTGTACTACCACATTTCGTACTGGGGGTATCCGAAGAGCTGGCTGTGGCTCAATTCGATCCAGTACTCGCTGATGGTCGAGGAACTGCGCCGCGCGTATTTCACCGGCGCCAGCGGATTCTGGATTCTCAACGTGGGTGACATCACCCCGGGGGCGCTGGGGTTGGAGCTCTATGCCAAGATCGCCTGGCGTGCCGAGTCGATCGATGCCGCCGGTCTGCCGGCCGCCTATGCCGACCATATGCGCCGCGATGTGCATGTCGACGCCGACACCGCGGACGAACTGGCGGGTGTGATCGATGACTATTCCAAGCTCTGTGGCACCAAGCGCGCCGAGTTCTTTGGCGTGGCCAATCCCGTCTCCACTGATTCCGTGGGGTTCAACCGCGAATGGGAGTATCCGTTCTCCCCGGTGTCCAATGGCGACGAGGCGCTGCGATTGGTCGAGCGCTGCGATGCGCTGGCGGCTGCGGTGAATCGCATCGGCGACGGACTGGCCGGTCCACAGCGCGATGCGCTCTACCTTGAGCTCGGGCATCATGTGAATTCCTATGCCGCCGTGGCACGTGAATACGCGTATTTCTGGAAGTATCGGCTGGCCCGCGCGCAGGGGCGCGCCAACTCGGCCGCCGCCTACCGCAGACTGTCTTTGGCGGCTGCCGCGCAGCTTGACGTGCTGCAGCGGCACTTCTGGGCCATCAACGACGGCAAGTGGGATCATGCCATCGGCTATGGTCACCCGGTTTCCGGCGATCCCTACAACAGCAACGAGGGCATTTTGGTGCTGGACGAGTCCAAATTCGCCCCCGTCGCCGCTCTGGACGACGATGCGCCCGCGGCGTTGCGGCTCGGTGCCAGTCTGGAGGGTAGTTGGACCGCCGGCGTGGGCGTGCTGCGTTTCGATGCGGCTGCGCCGGCCGCGCGGCATTACTTCGACGTGTTCAATCGTGGCGGGCGACCCGTCGCCTGGAGGGCCGTCGCCAATTCGTGGATCAACCTTTCCTGCGCGGGCGGCGAGGTCGCTGCCGAAACGCGCGTGCTGGTGTCGGTGGATGTCGGCCAGCTGGCGCAAACCGTCGCCCCGATCACTGGCTCGATTCAGATCCTGACCGAAGGTAATGTGACGGTTGCGGATTTCACCGTGTCGGTCGATCCGCGTGCCGTGGAATTCGACGGACCCTCATTCGTGGAGTCCTCCGGTCTGGTCGTCATCGACGCCCCGCATGTCAGCGCGTTGCGTGACGGCAGGGACGGTGCGTTCTGGGCGCCGGTGGATTCGCTGGGTTCTCGCGTGGGTGCGCTCAAGGCGTTCCCAGATTCCGCCGATCGTGTGGTACCGGCCGATTTCGCCGACTCCGCGCAGGCCGTCTATCATGTCCGCTTCAATTCCTCGGGCAGGTTCCATGGCGTGTTCTGGCGCATTCCCACGCTGAACGAGGGGCCGGGTTGCGATGACTACATCAGGAACGGCGACTATGACTACGAGGAGGAGCCGCCATTCACCTGTCGCACTGCCATCGGAGTGGATGGCCAGGTGCCTGCGTGGGCGCAGCTGGAAGGCGAATATCGTTGGCGTGGTCCGCGTTGGGCATCGAATATCATGCGCATGGTTGAGCCGATCGATTTCGAGATCGATGTGCCGAGTCCCGGATGGCATGATCTGGTGGTATATCGTTCCGACGCGTCGGTTACCTACGCCGCCATTACGATCGAGACGATTCCGGGTGCCTTGGGCGACGGTTTGACCGGTCCGGCCGAGTCACCGAACAATATTGCAGGCGAGGCTGGGTCGTATGCGGTGGCTCCCGCAGCGTTGCCTGCCGAACTGTGATCTGTCGAGCTGTGAGCTTGAGCTGTGCTGGCTGAATATAGTCCGCATCATTGAGATCTGCTTCGGCCTAGTGTCGCGTCGCGAGTCTGCCAAATTTGGCCGATCTTGCGATTAAGGATCCTGGAATCAAGTCTCAGTGGCAGATTCTGCCAAATTTGGCAGAATCGCGGCACTTGATTATGTTGCCAGAATCGTAGCGTCTTATTATGCGCAATCCGTCCGCATGTCGAGTGCGCGATGGCGGTCGGCGCATATGACGATCGCTACAATGATGGCGGATACGCGAGTTCGGACGCGGCGGAGGAAGAGGTGCTCATGACCGGCGAACAGACCAGCAAAAGCGAGGTGGCGTACCGGTTCCTGCGGCGTCGCATTGTGTTTTGCGAGGCGCGTCCGGGGGATATGGTGGATGAGAAGGCCGTCGCCGCAGATTTGGGATTCAGCCGCACGCCAGTGCACGAGGCCATCGCCCGCTTGGCCGACGAGGGCCTGCTCAGGGTGTTTCCCCGCAAGGGGATTGCGGTGGCGCGGATTTCTCTGGCCGGTATGAATGAGATGCTTGACGCAAGGCTGGTGATCGAACCCGCTTGCATTCGTCTGGCGCTGCGTCATGCCGCGCTGGACCGCGCGACGCTGATGATGTTCCGTGACGAGATGAACCGACGGGTGTCCGGTGGCGGCGAGCAGGCCGATACGATCGAGGATGATTTTGACTTTCGATTCCATATGTCGTTTGCGCAGACTTCGGGCAACCGGTATTTCATCGACCTGATGACGAGGCTGATGGCGCAGAGCCAGCGCATCCGGTTCTTCTCGGCCTTGGCGCCCGAACGCATTGTGATGTCGTACCGGGAGCATGTCGCCATTATCGACGCTCTGCTTGCCGACGATGCGGATGCGGCGTGCGAGGCGGTTCGGCTGCATTTGGAGAACACCCGCGAGGGGTATCTCAGGATAGCCGCCATGCGCCAGGATTTCTTCACTGCCTGAGTCCGCGCATATTTCGGTGCGCAATGTTGCGGACCGTAGTGGAGGCAATTGATGGCAACGGCCTACCGGTAGTGCTCCCAGCCCGATATTCTCTGATATATCAACTGATATATCAGAGATGTGGCGGAGCGCACCGCGGCGATGCACGCCACTGAGCAGAGGAACGGAGGAGCATTCCAATGACGACAACAACCGATTCGCCGACACGGAACGACGGGGCGAAGAGCAACGCCGGTGTGGAGGGCAAGGATGGGGCGAAGGGCAACAACGGCACGGTCCTGAACCCGTTTGCCCTGGAAACGCCGGAATCCGCGGAGGATCGTCACCGCTACGATCCCGCCGCATTGCGAGAACTCATCGCCAACATTATGGTCGCCTGGGGGTATGCGCGAGAAGAGGGCTACACCGTGGCGGACGCCCTCGGATTCGCCGATCTGCACGGCATAGACTCGCACGGACTGCAGCGTTTCCAGCTCTATGCCTCGCAGATGGGCAACAAAATCGATCCGAGCGCCCGGGCCGAAGTGGTGCTCGACACCCCGGTTTCGCGCATCATCGACGGACATCGCCGCATGGGACAGCTCAACGGCGTCGACGCCATGAACGCCTGCATCGAAAAGGCGAAAACTACCGGCATCGGCATGGCCTCCGTGCGTCGATCCTGCCATTACGGCGCCGCCGGCTACTACGCCAATATGGCCGCCGAGCAAGGTCTGATCGGCATTTCCATGACGAATACCGAACCCATCGTGCTGCCGCTGTACGCGCGGCAAATCTGGCTGGGCACCAATCCGATCGCCGTGGCCATTCCGGCCGATCCGCACCCCTTCTTCTTCGACGCCTCCACCTCGGTGGTCGCCTATGGCAAGGTGGAGCTGTATTCCAAGCAGGGCAAGGAACTGCCGGCCACGTGGGTGGTGGACCCGGAGAATCAGCCGCTGCGCGATTCGTCCGATGCGCTGGCGCGACTGCTGCGTTACAACAACGAGGCCGGCATTGTGCCGGTGGGTGGCAACACCGAGTACACCGGCGGACACAAGGGCTACGGCTTCTCGATACTGGTGGAGTTCTTCACCGCGATCGTCTCCGGCGGCGCCACCACCGACAGCACGGCCAAAGGCGATCCGGTGAACGGCATCTGCCACGCGTTCATGGCCATCGACCCGAAGATCTACGGCGATCCGGAGGATATCAGGAAGCGGTTCTCGGCATATCTCGACGAGGTGCGCGCGCTGCCGGCCGTGCCCGGTCGCAAGGTGCTGGTCCATGGTGATAAGGAGGCCGCCGCCTACGCTGACCGCCGGAAGAACGGCGTGCCGCTGTACCACAAGACGGTGTCCGAGCTCAAGGCCATCGCCGACGGGCTTGGCGTGAGCTACGACGGCATCCTGGATTAGGCTTGCCGCCAGGTGGCGCACCGGGCCGTCGAAACCTCGTCCCCGCAGTTTTTGCGGGTTTGCCGCCATTGCCGACGCTGTTCCCGTCGTTTCAGCCGTTCCCGCTGTGGGGCTATGATGCAAGGTACGCAAGAGCTGCAGGGAGATGTTCAATGACGACATATCGCATCAACGGCGACTATACGCCGGAACGTGGCTTCGGCCTGATCACCGGTGCCGTGCGTGCGGCGGGCGCGGTGCCGCAGGGCGCTGAGCTGAACGCCGGTTTCGAGCCGGCCGCCTGGTACAGGGAGCATGACGAATTCCGATACGGGCAGACCAGCGGATTCCTGCCGCTGCTGGTTCACATCGACGTGCCGGCGCAAGGCAATTACCACGTGAATCTGACCATTGCGAACGATGGATACGATGCCCGCTATGGCGACGTATCCGACGCCGGTCTGGACGAACGCGGCGTGCTGGTCTTCGACTACAACCGCCAGCTGGCGTTTCGCGGCGCGTTTCCCTCCGTCGATCCGCACGCCATGTTGACCGTGTCGGCGACGGTGCCGGTGTCGGATTTTGTGGCCCGCCCGTTCGCCGATGTGCAGCCTGTGCGCGCGGTGATGCTCGCCGTGGTCGCCACCCACGCCCGTATCGTATCCGTGACGGTGGAACCGGCCGATTCGCACGTGCCCACGGTGTGGATCGCCGGCGATTCCACGGTGACGAACGAAGGCGTCCAATATCCCTACGCGCCGTCCGACACCTATTGCGGTTGGGGGGCTGCGCTGTCCGCATATCTCGACGACCGCATCGCCGTCTGCAACCATGCGAGGTCCGGCCTGACGTCGGTGAGTTTCCGCGAGGGGCATCACTACGATCCGGTGCGTTCGAACTGGAGACCAGGCGACTATCTGCTGCTGCAATTCGGTCACAATGACCAGAAGCAGCCCGAGCTTGACGCGCGCGGCGGCTATTGGCGCGAACTTGACCGCTACATCGCCGAGGCTCGGCAGTCCGGCGTGCACCCGGTGCTGGTCACGTCGCTGGCGCGCAATACTTGGAACGCCGATGGCGGCTACAACGACCTGCTGCGCGACTGGGCGCAGGCCGTGACCGACTTGGGTGAGCGGCGGCATGTGCCTGTGCTTGACCTGCATGCGCTGAGTATGGCCATGCTGAAGAAGGCTGGCGACAAGCCGTCGCAACCGCTGTTCCATGCCGGTGACCGCACGCATCTGCACGATGTCGGCGCTTATGCGGTGGCGGGACTCGTAGCCGGTGAGATCCGGCGGGTGCTGGGCGGTTGGACTGGCCAGGATGACGTGGAAACCGAGGCGTATCGGGCGTTGTCCGGGCATCTAACCGGCGGATTCGGCGAGTGGCCGCTGCCGCCGCGTGCAATGGGCGGGGACCGTCCGCAGCTGGTGGTCGACCAGTATCTCAATCCGCTGTACCTCAAATACACGGCCGAGCCGTATATCGACGGCGATATTTCGCCGTTCCGCAAGGTGATGCTGCTGATCCCCATTTCGAAGGCCGGCGGGGGAGAGGATCGGCGGGCGGCGGACGAACCGTCCGGGCCCGGTCAGTCGGCCGCCGTCGCCCGTCGCCCGCTTGATGTGGCGCTGTATGTTGGTCCGGCCATCGACCCCGAGCCGGTGGTGAAGGCGCGGCCCGAACTCGCCGAGGCGCTTGCCGCCGGACATGCCGTGGCGTTGATCGCGTATACGAAGGAGGAGGCGCCCCGGCAGGACCCGGAGTCTCCGACCATTCCCCCGTCCGCGCTTGCCTATTTGTCGGCCAACGACGGGCGCTATGGCATTGACCCCGCCCCGGTTTCGGTGACCCTGCTCGTCGATGCCGAGGAACTGAAAGATCGGGATGCCGTGAACTAGCCTGCCGATTTTCTTGGCCGTTTGTGTGCCGGGATTGCATAACGGCGAAATTCCGGCATTGCTCCCCGCGTGTCGCGAATTTGCGTTTGCTGAATTTTCGTGGCACAATAGCCAAGTTGCCGTTCAAGGCCTTGGTCGAGTGCGGCAATGGCGGATTTCCCAAGCGGTCAAAGGGAGCTGACTGTAAATCAGCCGCTTCGTGCTTCAGTGGTTCGAATCCACTATCCGCCACGCCCCGATAGCTCAGTGGTAGAGCACTTCCTTGGTAAGGAAGAGGTCGTGAGTCCGATTCTCACTCGGGGCTCTCCATGGCGGGGTAGCTCAGCTGGCTAGAGCGTGCGACTCATAATCGCAAGGTCAAGAGTTCGAGTCTCTTCCTCGCTACAAAGGCCGAGGTTTGCCTCGGTGACCAACGAACACATGAGGTGACTAGAGATGGCAAGCAAGAGCGCCGATATTCGCCCGGGCATCACCCTGGCGTGCACTGAGTGCAAGGAGCGTAACTACATCACGACCAAGAACCGTCGTAACACTCCTGACCGCCTTGAGCTCAAGAAGTTCTGCCCTCGTTGCGGCAAGCAGACCGTTCACCGCGAGACTCGCTGAGTGAACGCTGCGAAAGCGGCGATAGATTTTCAAACCCGGCCAGTGGCCGGGTCTTTGTTTTTCCGCTGTGTCGGAGGAGCGGGCGCATCGTCAATCTCGCCAATCCCGTCAATCGCACGGCTGTGCCGCGCCGTAATCCGTCCTCCCTGTGTCGGCGCCATACGCTGAGACTTGGCGAGCCTGATTGATTACCGTTCGCCTGGTCATTGCTGCTTGCTAGGGGTTTGTCTCAATGTGAAAGAGTCTATTTTCGATTCTTTCACATTTTGCCGGCTTGAGGGAACCCATATACCGGCGATATGGCGATGTAAATCGTTGGACCTTTTGCTTGCGAGAGGACGAATGTGAAAGAATCGAAAATGGACTCTTTAGACCCTTTCGTCATTCCGGTTTTGGTCCGCATGGGCTGTCGGCGCGCGCCGCGGCACGGCTTGTGTGTGACACACAGGCTGCTTGGATCTTTGGAATGCAGGGAAATCATGCGGTAGGGTGGGCCGCATGACTTCCTTTGCAGACATCACCACCATTGGCGTGGGCGGTCGCATCGCCCGTTTTGTTGAGCCCGATTCTCGTGTGGGAGTGATCGAGGCCGTTGAGGATGCCGATGAGCGCGGCCTGCCGCTCTATGTGATTGGAGGCGGCTCGAACACGCTTGCCGCGGATGAGGACTTCAGGGGACTTGTGGTGCGCGATACCCGCAAGCTCATCACCGTGCCCGACGAGGCTGCGCCGGTGGAGGGCGGCGATCGTCTGGTACATGTGAACGCCGAAGCCGGCGTCAACTGGGATGATCTGGTGGAATTCTGCGTGCGCATTGGCCTGGAGGGCGTTGAGGGGTTGTCCGGCATTCCCGGAACGGTGGGTGCGTCGGTGGTGCAGAATATCGGCGCGTACGGCCAGGAGGTCGGCGATGTCGTTAAGTCCGTGGAGGTGTGGGACCGCCAGGAGAAGAAGACTCTTGAGCTGACCGGCGGCGAGATGGAATTTGGCTATCGCACCTCAGTGCTCAAGCGCAGCATGTATGCCGCGCCCGCCGTGCCGTCGGACCGGTTTTTCCCCACGCCGCGCTATGTGGTGCTGTCGGTTACGCTGGCGTTGCGGCACAGCGCGACCGGTGTGGTCGGATTCGGGCAGCTCGCCAAGGCGCTGGACGTTGCGGTGGGGGACCGCTTGGAAACCGAGGCTATTCGCGATGCCGTGCTGCGCGTGCGCGCCGCCAAGGGCATGTTGGAGGACCCGAACCGTTATGCTTCGGCCGGCATGGCCGGTATGAAGCGTGAGGCCAATATCGCCGCCGCCATGGCCGCGCTGCGCGATGCGAATGGCAGCTCGGCGGAGGATTTTGACCGTCATAGCTGCGGCAGCTTCTTTATGAATCCGATGCTTCCCGTCGGTTCGCCGGCGCTGTCCGGTCTGCCCGGGGATGCGCCCCGATTCGAGGTCGCCCTGTCCGATGGCAGGCCCGGCATGAAGACGTCGGCCGCCTGGCTGATCGACCATGCCGGCTTCCCGAAGGGCTTCGCCATTGGCGGGCGGTCCGCTGCCGACGCACCCGCGTCGCTGTCCACTCGCCACACGCTGGCCCTGACGAATCGAGGGGACGCCACGGCGGCTGACGTGGCTGCGCTGGCCACGGCGATTCAGAACGGAGTGGAGGCTGCATTCGGCATTCGTCTCGTTCCCGAGCCGGTGGTTATCGGTTTGGATCTGCGGTAGCGTGTCCTTCCGTGCTGCAACGACTGGCAACCGGTTGCCGGTCTGCGGGGATGGGGCCTTAGCCTGGTGGAGCACCAGACGAAAGGAACAATACAGTCATGGAAAAGCTCAATGCCAAGGTAGCCATCGAGCGGGGGCTCGTCACGGCCGACGCCGCCGACCGTCCGATCAAGCTCATCCAGTTCGGCGAGGGGAACTTCCTGCGTGCATTCGTGGACTGGATCGTCCAACAGCTCAACGACAACGGCCTGTTCAACGGCAACGTCGCGATCGTGCAGCCGCTGCCCTTCGGACGTGTCAAGGATCTTGACCGGCAGGATGACCTGTACACCGTGATTCTCGAGGGATTGAAGGACGGCAGTGAGGTGCAGTCCCGCGAACTCATCGACTCGGTGGGCAAAACCGTCGACCCGTACGAGGATTTTGAGGCGTATCTTGCGCTCGCGGACGATCCTAACACCCAGATCATCGTTTCCAATACCACCGAGGCGGGCATTGCGCTCTCCGATGAGGACGACCCCGCCGCCACCCCGTCCAAAAGCTACCCGGGCAAGCTCGCCCAGTTGCTCAAGCGCCGCTTCGATAAAGGGCTGCCGGGCTTCCTCATCGTGCCGTGCGAGCTGATCGCCGACAACGGCGTGGCCCTTGAGAAGTGCCTGGTTGCAACGGCCGAAAAGTTCGGCTATGGCGAGGACTTCGTCACATGGCTGAAGAACGAGAACACCTTCGTCTCCACGCTGGTGGACCGCATTGTGCCGGGCTATCCGCGCGACAATGCCGAGGTCCTGTGGGACGAGCTCGGCTACGAGGATAACAACATGGTGAAGGCCGAGCCCTTCCTGCTGTGGGCCGTCGCCGGCACCAGGGAAGCCCAGGCCAAGGTCAATGAGCTGCTGCCCGCCAGAAAGCTGGGCATCGATTTGGTGACCGCCGACGCCGTGCAGCCGTACCGTGAGCGTAAGGTCTACTTGCTCAACGGGCCCCACACCACCATGGCCCAGGTTGCTCGCCTCGCCGGCTTCACCACCGTGGGCGAAGTGATGAACGACCCGACCATGCGCTCCTTCATCGAAAAGGAGATGCACGAGGACATCATTCCGGTGCTGACGTTGCCGGCTGAGGAGCTCAACGCCTTCGCCTCCGCCGTGTGCGAACGCTATGCCAACCCCTTTGTCAAGCATGCACTGGACGCCATTGGCCTGAATTCCGTGTCGAAGTTCACGGCCCGCCTGCTGCCGAATGTGTATGCCAACGTGAAGGCCGGCAACGGTCTGCCCAGGCGCATCGTGCTGGCGCTGGCGGCGCTGCTTGCCACGTATGGCGGTCTGGCCAAGGTCGAGGTGAACGTCAACGATTCCGACGACGTGGTGGCGAAGTTCAAGGCCGCCGCGGCCGACCGCCCCTCCTTTGTTTCCGTCATTCTGGCCGACGCCTCGCTGTGGGGCGCGGATCTGACCGAGATCGATGGCCTGGTTGATCTGGTTGCGGCCGATATCCGTCAGATTGAGAACGGCGGCATCCAGCCGCTGATCGACGAGCTCGCCTGATTCGCGGCTTGCCCGCGCTTCGATGCCGGGCGCTCCCGGGCAAAGCCGTCCGTACAATGGGCGGTATGAGTGGAATGGCAAGTGCCTGCGACGGAGGAATCAACGGGGTGGCCGATGGCGGCAATCCGAACGATTCGGACAATCCCAATGATCTCGATGGCGATCTCGACGGTTTCGCCGATGCCGGGAACTCTGGCGCGCGCGGCAGGGTGACCATTCGCGATGTGGCCAGACTCGCCGGCGTGTCGCCGTCCACCGTGTCCCGCGCCTTCGCCAGGCCCGACCGTGTGAGCGCCGCCACGACCAGGCGTATTTTCGCCGCCGCGGACCAGCTGGGCTATCATGCCGCACCGGTGGACACCGTGCCGAGTCGTGGCCGGCGCGGGCTGATCGCCATCATCGTGCCCGACATCGCCAACGAGTTCTTCTCCGATATCATCCGCGGCGTGGAGCGCGAATGCTCGAATCATGGTCTGGCGCTGATCGTGTCGGAGTCGCGTGAGAACGCGTCGCTGGAGCGCGCGGCCTTCGACAAGGTGATGAATTACGCGGACGGGGTGATCCTGACCTCGTCCCGTATGCCCGATTCCATGATCCGCAAGTGCGCCCAGTCCCGTCCGGTGGTGGTGGTGAACCGCGCGGTGCGCGGTGTGCCCAGCGTATTGATCGATAACGAGCCCGGCGTTCGACAGGCCATTGAATGCCTGCACGCCAACGGCGTGGGCGGCGTCACCTATCTCGACGGTCCGGCTTCCTCATGGTCCGTGGGCGTGCGCTGGAACACCATCGCGGCGGCCTGCAAAGCCCGTGGCATGGAAGTGCGCAGGCTGTGGCCCGGCTCTCCCACATTCGAAGGCGGTTTTGCCTTTGCCGACAAGTTCATGCAGCATCCCACCCATGCGGTTATCGCGCATAACGATCTGATGGCCATTGGCTTCATGGCCGCGATGCGACGGTTTGGTCTGGAGGCGCCGAAAGATTATCAGATCATTGGCTTTGACGACGATATCGTGGCCCGTGTGAGCGAACCGACGCTGACTTCGATCCGCGTGTCGCTGCCGATTCTGGCTGCGCGGGCGTCTCGCCTGCTGTTCGCCCGCCTTGACGGCCGGCGCCCGGAATCCGAGATCTTCCGCATTCCCTCCGCTCTTGTGCTGCGCGGCAGCACCGTACGCTAGGTGCTGTCCCGGTGTCGATTCGCCGGCATGCATGGCGGCATGCATGCCGGTGTGTATGCCGGTGTGGATGGCCTCATGTTGGCGATGAAGTGGCGGGATGATCTCATCGAGGTGACCCGTCAATGCGTAACGGACTGTTCATGGAGTCGTCATTTGCCCTTAAACGAACATTTTGCATGTTCGATGTGACTGTACTGTGTGATCGAACATTTCCTGCCACTTTCGTTTGAATACGTGCGTTTGTGCGGCAAATCACGGCCGCGGTAACACGCTGAAGTCCATGTGAGATGTAACATCGGAATTGTCAATTTGGCTGAGGTGTGCGCAACAGCGCCACATCCGACGAACAACAAGCGAAAGCGGGGGAGCACTATGGTGTTCGCTATGACAACCGAGGCATTGAAGGGGCTGCTGAAGGACGCCCATGACCACGGGTATGCATATCCGGCGATTAATGTCAGCAATCTGGACACCGGCATCGCCGCCATGGCCGGATTGAACCGGGCGAAATCCGCCGGTTTCGTCCAGATCTCCATCGGCGCGGCCAAACAGGCAAGTCCCACCGGCGACCCCGTCGAGGGCTCGATCGTGCTGGGCCGCACTCTTCGCGACCTGCGCAAGTCGCAGCATGTGCCGATCGCCATCCATACCGATCACTGCCATGCCGACGTGGTGGACACCTGGCTGGTCCCGTTGCTGAAAACACTGAAGACTCTTCAAGACGCGGGCGAGGAGAAGATCTTCGACTCGTTCATGTTCGACGGTTCGCATGACGAAATCGGCGACAATGTGGCGACCATCCGCCGCCTGCTGCCGTTGGTCAAGGCGGCTGGCGGTCTGCTGGAGGTCGAGGCCGGCGGCAAATGGGGCGGCATGGAGGATGGCGTGGCCGACAAGGCCGTATTTTCCACCCCCGAGGATGTGGCGATGATCCAGCGTGAATTCGAAGCTGCCGGTCTGGGCGCCGACGACTACCTGCTGGCCGTCGCCTTCGGCAACGCGCACGGCACCGCCGTGGTGCCCGATCTGCATCCGGAACTGCTGCGCAGGATCGCCGAGCGCACGGGCGAGCGCAACCTCTACGTTTTCCACGGCGGCTCCGGTTCGCCGGACGACGACGTGCGGGCTGCGGTGGCCAACGGCGTGGTCAAGATGAACGTCGACACCGACACCCAATACGCGTACACGGCCGGCGTCGACGATTTCTTCGTTCATGCTCACGGCGTGCAGCGCTCGCACAGCAAGGGCAAGAAGTTCTTCGATCCGCGTCACTGGAACGCGGCGGGCCGCGCATCCATGAGCGAGAAAGTCGTCAAGGTCGCCGAACTGCTCGGTTCCGCCGGGCGTGCCGAGTCGGTGTCCTACCGTTCGCCGCTCGAACCGGTCGTCGCCTGAACCCCGCATCCCATTACCCACACCTCATCAAAGGAGATGCATCATATTATGACAGGACAGCTTTATCTGCTTCGCCACGGTCAGACCTACTGGGCTCTGTCCGGACAGCACACCGGGCTCGCCGAAGTGCCGCTGACGGCCAAGGGCATCGAGCAGGCCTCCGACGCGGGCATGCGCATCAAGGCCATGCACCCCGCGGATTTCGCGGCCGGCTATGTCTCGCCGCTGCTGAGAGCCCGGCAAACCGCCGAGGCTGCGGGGCTGGGCGTCGAAACCCTCAGCGACCTGCATGAATGGGATTACGGTCGCGCCGAGGGTCGTACCCGCGGCGAATTGTCGGAGGCGTTGGGCCGCTCATGGGACTTGTGGGAGGACGGTCCCGCCGTGCTGCCGGCCGAGCTTGGCGGAGAACGCGTCGAGACCCTGCCGGACGGCACGCCGGTGACCGTGCCCGGTGGCGACGGTGAGACGTTGAGCGAGGCCTACGCCCGCGCCGGCCGCGTGGTGAGTCAGATCCGTCCGCTCGTTGAGGCCGGAGAAGACGTGCTGCTGGTAGCTCATTCGCATATCATCCGCCTCATCGCCGTGTCCTGGCTGGGGCTACCCGCCATCGCCGGGCGGACGTTGGAGCTTGGCACCGCGCAGTTCTCGGTCCTCGGTGTGCACAAGGGCCAGCCCGTCATCCAGCACTGGGGGTTGTGATGCCTACGCGGGCACGACGCACCCCCATGGTGGTGGGTAATTGGAAAATGAATCTGAATCATCGTGAGGCCGCCCGGTGGATGATCGACTATTCGGGAATGAACGACAACTGGGAGGAGCGCATGGCTGCGTCGGGCCAGCCGCTTGATCGCCCGGAAATCAGCATTCTGCCGCCGTTCACGTCGATCCAATCCTTTATCGACACCATTGAGGATCGCGGCATGGGCGACCGGCTGTCGGTCGGAGCGCAAACCGTGTCCGACGTGTCCGCGGGTGCCTACACCGGCGACGTCTCCGCCGACATGCTGTCCGCGCTCGGCTGTCGCTACGTATTGGTGGGGCATTCCGAACAGCGGCGCTACCATCCGGAGGACGACGACACCTTTGCCACGAAAATGCGCGTGGTGCTTGATAACGGCATGACGCCGATCCTGTGCATCGGTGAAACCGCGCTCGGTCGGGAACACGGCATTGGCATCGACTACGCGCTGAGGCAGCTGGGGGAGGCGGTCAGCCAGCTGTCCTGCGAAGAGATGCAGCGCGTCATCGTGGCATACGAACCGGTGTGGAGCATCGGCACCGGCAATGTGCCCGACCTGACCGTAATCGAATCCGCGCTCGCCGATATTCGTGACTTCGTCAACGCGGCCTTCGGGGCGGATGTGGCCGCGGCCGTGCGTATTCTCTATGGGGGGTCCGTGAAGCCGGACAATGCGTCGTCGATTATCCGGCTGAGCGATATCGACGGGTTTCTGGTGGGAGGCGCGAGTCTGGATCCTCGCTCATTCGCCAAAATCTGCCATCGTGTGGCCGAATCGTCGGTGAACCGTCATCGTCGTCCCGCCAGCCGCGGGTTCAAACGGCAGCGGCGCATGACCCTGTCGCAATTCGAAAAGCCCGATATCTCAGATGCGCACCGTGCGCTCGCCGCGGATGTGGAGCGCGATTTCCCGGATGTGCATTCGTGGCGCATGGCGTTGGCGCTGGCCGCTTACCGCACCGCCGGATTCGCGTGGCTGGAGGTGATGGCTCTGCAGGATCTGTCCGATGCGGTGGACGCTTCGGGCGGCGACTTCGAAGTCGGTCCGGATCTGTTGCGCGACATCATCTGGGACGACCGTCGTCTGATCGTCGAGGCCATGATGGCGTTGATTGACGCCGATGCGGTGCAAGGCGTGTATTCGGTTGATCAGTGGCTGGTCGAGTCCGATCCGAGACTGAGCCGCGACGAACGCTGTGAACGGCTGGTGCAGTCGTATGCTTCCAGCACCTGTTCGCGCGCCTATCGATATCTGCATCCCGAGAACGTCGATTACGAAATGTTCTGCTCGTACTTCATGGAAGGGTACCTTTCCTGCGATGTGAACACCGACAACCGTCGTTGGCGCCGACGCGGCATCGACCGTTACAAGCGTCGCCCGTGGTTTCCGATCCCGCCCGCCGAAGGGGACTGAGGTCTACTTCTGTTCCGTGGGGCTGGTGCCAAAGTATAAAGCAGTTCAGAATGGCGGAACGGCGTGGTCGTTCCGCCGGTTCTGGGCTGTTTATTCTATCTGGATAGCCCCACGGAATGGAAGTAGTCTTTTGGAATGCCCAAAATCGACCCTACGGAACGCAGAAACACACTGCGGACGGCGTGTCGTTGAAGTGCAGGCGATGCCGGACGGCACCATTGCTTCATGTTCCGTGCTCCGTGTTCCCGTGAGGTATGGCATCAACTCACAAAACGCGGGAAAACACCGAAGACATCCGAGTGACGGCGTGTGTCTGCCGGTCGGCGGAGGTGCCCTCATCGGGTTCTGGCGCCTGCAATAGCGTCCGCCGGGTTGAAACGCCTGGCAACGGCCGCCGCCCGATCGCCCCTGCTGGCTCATACTGGGAGATGTGAAGAATTAAGTCCGATTTCTGTGCGTGTTGTGTGCGGCACGTCGGACCCGTCGCCAAAGGAGTCGAAGCACATGAGCTTCCTTGATGATGATTATTTGCTGACCACCGATGTGGCCAAGGAACTGTTCCACGGCACCGCCGAATCCCTGCCGATCGTGGACTACCACTGCCATCTGAGCCCGAGGGAGATCTACGAGGACCGGAACTTCTCCGACATCGTGGCCGCCTGGCTGACCGACGGCAACAACTACGGTGATCACTACAAGTGGCGTCTGATCCGCGCCAACGGTACGCCGGAGGAGCTGATCACCGGCAAGGGCGACCCGTGGGACAAGTTCCAGGCCTACGCTGCCACGATGGAGAAGGCCATCGGCTCCCCGGTGTATCTGTGGACCCATATGGAGCTGCGCCGCTACTTCGGCATCACCGAAACGCTGACCACCCGCAGCGCCAAGGCCATCTACGACCAGACCAACGAGATGCTGGCCACCAAGGACTTCACCCGCCGCTCGCTGCTGCGCCGCATGGGCCTCGACGTCATCTGCACCACCGACGATCCGGTGGATTCCCTCGAATGGCACAGGAAATTCAATGACGAGGGCGGCGACACCTTCTCGATGATCCCCGCCATGCGTCCGGACACGGCCATGAACCCCGACAAGGCCGGTTTCCCGGAGTGGGTTGATCGGCTGGAGCAGGTTACCGGAGACTCGATCTCCACTTTCGACGGCATGATGGCCGCTATCGACAAGCGCGTGGATTTCTTCCACTCGATGGGTTCCCGCCTGTCCGACCATGCTGCCGATCTGATGGTGTTCGCCGAGGCTACTCCGGTCGAGCTGGATGAGATTCTCGCCAAGGCCCGTGCCGGCAAGGAGTTGACCTTCGACGATCTCGCCAAGTACCGCACCGCGTTCTTCCTTGATCTGATGAAGATCTATGACGACCACGACTGGACCATGCAGCTGCACATTCACGCACTGCGCAATATCAATTCCGTGGGTTTCGCCGAGCACGGGGCCGACACCGGCTACGACGCGCTTAACGATCGCTCCATCGCCGAGCCGCTGGCCCGGCTCTTTGACGCCGCGGCCAGGCGGGGCGCCATTCCGCGCACGATCATCTACTCGCTCAACCCCGAGGACTACATGCCGATCGCCACGGTGATGGGCTGTTTCCAGGGCGGTGGCAAGAAGCAGCGCATGGCGCTGGGCAACGCCTGGTGGTTCAACGACACCCGCACTGGTATCCGCCGGCAGATCGAGACCATGGCCGAGGAGTCGCTGCTGGGCAACTTCGTGGGCATGACCACCGATTCCCGTTCGTTCCTGAGCTATCCGCGCCATGAGTTCTTCCGCCGTATTCTGTGCGAGCTGGTCGGCGAGTGGGTCGAGCGCGGTGAGGTGCCGGACGACGTCGACTATCTCAAGCCGCTGATCGCCGACGTGTCGTATAACAACGCCAAGGCTTTGTTCGTCTGAGCTGCCCGCGCGTAGGCGGGCTGACGGCCGGGCTGGCTGCTGGGAGGCTCAGCGGTCGGCCCGTTTCGGCCGTCTGGCGTTGGCTCAACAGCTGAGCCCATCAGACGGGCGTGTCCACCGGTGTGTATTCCTGGTTGCGCATCGCCGCCACACGCCCCCAGATGCGCATTCGCCCATAATTCCCGGCGCTACACGCCCATTGACCCATGGAAACTGTCGTTGTGGTGACAGATTCCATGGGTCAATGCTTGTAGTGATGGTGCCGCAATGTATCCCAAATATAGGGATGCGATTTCAAAGGCTGGTACACTGGCAACTGTTCCAACAACAATTGCATCGAAGAGGATCAATATGGCATTAGCACCATCATTGAAGCTCCCCACGATCGCGCATATCCGCGCGTATTCGATGGGCGGCGCTGCGGCCAAGGTCCATGGTCAGGGCGGCGGCGATTACCACGATCAGGGCAAGGACCACTGGATCGACGACCATATCGCGACCCCGATGTCGAAGTACGAGCAGTACAAGCAGTCTCGCCAGTCCTTCGGCATCAACGTGCTGGGCACGCTGGTCGTTGAGGTCGAGGCGTCCGACGGCACCACCGGCTTCGCCATCTCGACCGCCGGCAACCCCGGCTGCTACATCGTCGAGCATCATCTGTCCCGCTTCGTCGAAGGCAAGCGCGTCGATCAGATCAAGCTGATCCACGACCAGATGCTCAACTCCACGCTCTACTACTCCGGCGGCGGCGGCGTGGTGATCAACACCATCTCCTGCGTCGACCTGGCGCTGTGGGATCTGTACGGCAAGGTGCTGAACCTGCCGGTGTACAAGATCCTCGGCGGCGCCGTGCGCGACACCATCCACTTCTATGCCACCGGCGCCCGTCCGGATCTGGCCCAGAAGATGGGCTTCATCGGCGGCAAGATGCCGACTCACTGGGGCCCGGCCGACGACGACGAAGGCATCGAGAAGGACATCAAGACACTCGCCGACATGCGTGAGCGCGTGGGCGACAAGTTCTGGCTGATGTTCGACTGCTGGATGAGCCAGACCGTGAACTACGCCGCCAAGCTGGCGCATGCGGCCGCACCCTACAAGCTCAAGTGGATCGAGGAGTGCTTCCCCCCGAACCAGATCGAGTCCTATCGCGAGCTGAAGAAGCTCATGCCTGCCGGCATGCTGATGACCACCGGCGAGCACACCGGTACGCTGGAGGGCTTCCAGGAGCTGTCCAACGCGGGCGTCGACATTCTGCAGCCCGATGTCGGTTGGTGCGGCGGCGTGACCTCGCTGTGCGAGATCGCCGCGGTGGCCAAGGCTCACGGCCAGCTGGTCGTGCCCCATGGCTCTTCCGTCTACTCGCATCATGCGGTCATCACCTTCACCAACACCCCGTTCAGCGAATTCCTCATGACGTCTCCTCACGCGGATTCGCTGCGCCCGCAGTTCGACCCTGTCCTTGTGGGCGAGCCGGTTCCGGAAGGCGGCATCATCACCGCCGAGCAGCTCGACAAGCCGGGCTTCGGCGTTGAGCTGAACCGCAGCTGCCCGCTTGAGCGTCCGTTCGAGCACTGATATGCGAAGCTCCGCGGGCCCCTGTGCGGGCGCCGCGGAGTCTCGTATGTGAAGGGGAGACCGGTTGCGTCCATGTCTCCGGTCTTCCCTTTTTCCGTTGAACGCCGGTCGGGTCGGATGGCGAGTTGCACGGCGAAGCGCCTTCGCTTCGGGCTGCTGGTACGGCTTGACGCATCGAATCAAAGTTTTGTTAGAAAGGAACAGTCAAGGATGACTTCCGTTGCCTTGCCCAGGAATGAATTCAAGGTCGCCATCAGGCAGCCGGGTGCCCGGCTCAAGGGCCTGTGGGTCGCCATGGGGTCGGCCACGTCCATTGAGATCGCCGCCGAGGTCGGTTACGACTGGTTGCTGATTGATGGCGAGCATGGGCCGAACGATCTCAACACCGTACTGGATCAGCTGCGAGCCGTACACGGATATCCCACTGTGCCGGTGGTGCGTCCGCCGCATGCCGATCCGGTGCTGGTCAAGCAGGTGCTGGATCTGGGAGCCCAGACGTTGCTGCTGCCGATGATCAACACCAGGGAGGAGGCTGAGTTGATGGTCAGGGCCGTCAACTACGCCCCCGAAGGCATTCGCGGCGTAGGCGGCGTGATCGCCCGCTCCGGTCGCTGGGGATTGATTCCGAATTATATGCGCGACGCCAAGAACGAAATCTGCACGATTCTGCAGATCGAGTCCGAAGAGGGGCTGAACAATATCGACGAGATCGCCGCCGTGCCCGGGTATGATGCGATCTTCATCGGGCCGGCTGACCTGTCCGCCTCGCTTGGTCATCCGGATGACGCGGCCGCCATCCAGGACAAGGTGCGATACGCCTTCGAACGCATCAAGGCCCATGGCAAGGCCATTGGCTCGCTGGCTTGGGACCCCGCCACCGCCAAGCGGTATTTCGACTGGGGCGCTTCCTTCGTGGCGGTCGCCGGCGACACCGACGTGCTGGTGCGTGGCCTTCAGGCCGAGCTTGCAGCCTACGAGGAGTGAACTGACGACTTCGGCACGTGCCGAAGGCATTGGGCCACGCTGCATACGGCAACGCGGCCCAATGACATATCGTGCCCATGGCAATCCCAAGGATGGAGCATATGACAAGCGAGACGCCGGTTGTTCCGGGTACGCAAACCCTGATGAACGGACTGACCGTGTTGCAGGCGGTGGCGGACGGCGCGACCACGCTGGCCGAAGTGGTCGGCGCCACCGGCCTGACCCGCTCCACCGCCCACAGGCTGATTCAGGCGCTGCGTGCCATGCGCTATCTGCGCGACACCTCGGATGGTCTGCTGGCGCTGGGGCCGGCGCTGATCGAACTGGGGTTCCGGGCCCGTGAACAGGTTTCGCTGCGGGGCGTCGCGCATCCGGTGATGCTCGACCTGGCTGAGGAGGTCAGGGACACCATCCACCTGGCCGTCGAGGATGACGGTGAATGCCTGTATCTGGATAAGATCCATGGCAGTCGCAATGTGGAAATCCGGTCGTGGCCCGGCGTGCGCATGCCGCTGACCTACACCGGCATCGGCAAGGCGTTGCTGATGGATTCCCCCGACCGTTGGGAGTCGCAGTTCCTGTCCGACCGTTCGCGCATGACGCGCCAGCCGCAACATGATTTTTCGTCCGCGCGCGCCTTCGCCAAGGCCATGGCCACGTATGCCGATCAGGGCTTCGCCTATGATCTCGAGGAGAACGAGCCGGGCATCCGGTGCGTGGCCGCTCCGATTCATGACGCCACCGGTGCCGTGGTGGGCGCGATTTCCGTTTCCGCCATGACGCAGGTGATGCCGCCGCGGCGAATGAAGGGCCTTGGCCCGGTGGTGCGTGCCGCCGCCGACCGCATTTCGGCGGAACTTGGCGCCCATGTGCGGTGGGGTGCCCGGTCTTCGGTCGAATAATGCCGGCACGACCGGTTCGGATCCATCTGGTCAGCCCGGTCAAGTGGCGGAAACGACGTTTGTCGGGTGAGATCTGCGAGTAGTCTGAATCCTCGTCGGGCATTCATTGCCGATGATGCACAGGGAAGAGGGCTTTATGGATCTGGCCATGCAAACGGGAGCTTTGATGCTCGCCATTCTGATCGGGTATGCCGGCAAGCGTTTCGGTTTTTTCGGGCATGACGACTACAAGCTGCTGCAGACCCTGATTTTCAATATCACATTGCCTGCGGCGGTGATTCAGTCCTTCGCCAAGAACGACCACGATCTGCGCATGTTTTGGGTGATTCTGCTCGGTTTCCTCGCCACATTGGTTCCGCTGCTCGTCATCTATGCGGTCGAACGCAGGCAGTCCAAGCAGTCGCGTGGTTTCCAGATGCTGGTGGGCACCACTTTCAATGTGGGCAGTTTCGCTCTGCCCGTCATCACCACTTTTCTGGGCGCCGGCGCCGGTGTGGCCGTGGTGATGTTCGACACCGGCAACGCGATCATGTGCGCCGCCGGCTCGCTGGTGCTCACCAATCTGCTGCTGCATCTTGACGCGAACTGGGACGGCATGACCGTCAGACAGAAATGCCGCACGATCGCCCGCAACTTCTATTCGTCCGTTCCGTTCGACATGTACATGGTCATGATCGTGATGCTGCTGACGGGCATTCCCGTTCCCGATCCGGTTGTGATGGTCATCACCCCGTTCGCCAACGCCAACACCTTCCTGTCGATGGTGATGGTGGGCATGATGATGGAGATCCCGCACGCCAGGGGCGAAATCGTCGACATGGCGAAAGTGCTCGGCTGGCGGCTCGCCGTCGCCGTCGTCGCCGCGCTGGCCGCGTGGTTCCTGCTGCCGTTGGCTCCCGAGGTGCGCATGGTGGTGGCGATCACCGCCTTTGCGCCGATTTCGATCTTCTCCACCAAATTCGCCGACCAGACGCTGGATCGCGGAGAGCTGGCCGGATTCTCGCTGACCGTCTCGGCGATCATCTCCCTGCTGATCATGGCCGGCCTGTGCGCGTGGATGCCGACGCTGCTGTAGGACCGTCTGCCGCAAATCCGCTTCGGGTCGATTGGGGCTGTTGGCATCGCCCGGGCTCCAACTCGGGCTCCGACGCGGGCGTTTTCGGTAGGCGGCATATCTGTGCGACTCGCCGGTGACGGTGCGATCTCGCGAATAATTTGCAAACTCCGGCAACGGTGCTAGCATGGTAACCGTTCGACTGGCATGTCAGTTTGTGGTCTGATATACCAGTTGGGGGGTAAGCGACGACGCTTAGTCCTACACGATGTCCGGCAGTGATGCCGGCTTGAGTTGAAAGAGAGATCAACGCAATGGTTGAGATAATCATCGGCGTAATCCTGATCCTGACCTTCGCCGGCATGATCTGGTATTGCGTCAAAGGCCACAATCTGATGGTGGGCTTCTTCGTCATCGCAACGCTCTGGATGGCGCTCGCCATGGTCGGCAACGCAATATCGCCCAACCCCAAGATGGACGGCCAGAACTGGCTTGACGTCTTCCAATACGTCTATCAGACCGGCCCCGAGGGCTACGCGAAGTCCATCCTCGTCAACGTCTTCTTCGGCGCGTTCTTCGGCCGCGTCCTGATGGATACCGGCATCGCCGCCACCCTGATCCGCAAAGTCGTGGAGCTCGGCGGCGACCGTCCGAAGATCACCATGACCCTGCTGTGCATCGTCACCATGCTCATCTTCACCTCCATGACCGGCATCGGCCCGGTGATCTCCATCGCCGTGATCGTGCTGCCGATCCTGCAGGCATTGGGCATTCCGACGGCCATCGCGCTGTTCAGCTTCATGGGTTCGATCATGGCCGGCATCTGCGCCAACGTGACCAACTTCAAGCAGTACCAGGGCATCCTGGGCGGCATGGACGCCCGCTTCCTCAACGAGTACGACTACACCCAGTACTTCCCCTTCGCCTGCGTGATGGCCGCAGTGGCCCTCATCACCGTGCTCGTGGTGTCCTTCATCGCCATGCGGGGCAAGAAGTCCACCCGCTCCTGGGCCGCCCAGGCCCCGGTTTCCGCCAAGGAGAACGCCCCTTGGTACTCCTGGATCTCCGTGGTGCTGCCGGTGATCATCATCGTGCTCATCAAGGTCACTGAAGTCGACCCGAAGACCGGCAAGGAATCCACCACCACCTTCCCGGTGATCCTAGCCTTCATCATCGCGGCCCTCTACGCCCTGCTCACCACCGGCAACCTGTTCAAGGGCGGTTTCACCGAGGTCTGCCGTCGCCTGGCCAAGGAATTCGCCGACGGTTCCGTCGACGTGGCCCCGATGATCGGCTTCCTCCTGACGTTGTCCATGTTCAACAACGCCGCCATCTACGCGGCCCCGTACTTCGAGGCCATCGTGGGTAACGCGATTCCTCACAACGCCTTCATGATCTGCCTGATCTTCGCGGTTATCATCCCGCTCGGCTTCTTCCGCGGCCCCACCAACCTGGTCGGCTCCGGCACCGCCGTCGCGGCCCTGGTGCTCTCCGTGTTCCAGTGGCCGGTCGCCTTCATGTACCCGGTGCTCGCCACCGCGACCATCGTCCCGCAGCACCTTGATATCACCCAGTCCTGGGTTGCTTGGGGTCTCGGCTACTCGAAGGTCTCTTCGAAGGACTTCATGAAGATGTCCATCCCGACCGGCTGGATCGCCGGCGCCATCCTGATGTTCGCCGCCTTCTTCATGTACGGCAGCCTGGTCGGCTGATTGTCTGACGGCGCGCTGACCGATCTTGCGGCCCGAGTCCAATGCGGGAATCGGGCCGCAAGACCGCAGCTCCCAGATCGACATGATTGAAGACCACAACTGAATATTCACAACTGAACATACAACTGAACCCCTCCGCCGGCCCGCTGGAACGATCCGCCGGCCTGCGGAGCCCTTCACTCTTTATCATTTCCTATTTGTCAAAGCAGGTGCAATCCCTTATGTCACGAGCAGTACGAATGGGCATCGACGTCGGCGGTACCCACACCAAGGCCGTCGCCATCGACAATGCCACCCATGAGATCATCGGCAAGTCCAGCGTCAAAACCACGCACGACGATCCGCGAGGCGTGGCGGCAGGCGTGGTGAAAAGCTTCCAGAACTGCCTGCGCGAGCATGACATCAACCCCGATGACGTGATCTTCGTCGCCCACTCCACCACCCAGGCCACCAACGCCCTCATCGAAGGCGATGTGGCGAAGGTCGGCGTGCTCGGCATGGCCAAAGGAGGCTTCGAGGCGTTCCTCGCCAAGCGGCAGACCAAGCTGAGCGACATCGAAGTCGCCGAAGGCAAGAAGATCCAGATCTTCAACGCCTTCCTCACTACCAAGCATCTGGAGAAGTCCACCGTCGCCTCCGCGATCGACGAACTGATGCGTCAGGGTGCCGAAGTGATCGTCGCCTCGATGGCGTTCGGCGTGGATGACGCCGGTCCCGAGCAGCTGGTGCACGAGGTCTGCCAGGAGAAGAACATTCCGGTGACCATGGCCTCCGACATCACCAAGCTTTACGGCCTGACCCGCCGCACCCGTACGGCCGCCATCAACGCGTCCATCCTGCCGAAGATGCTCAACACCGCCAACTCCACCGAGCAGTCGGTGCGTGAATCCGGCGTGAACGTGCCGCTGATGATCATGCGCGGCGACGGCGGCGTGATGGAAATCAACGAGATGAAGAAGCGCCCGGTGCTTACCATGCTGTCCGGCCCGGCCGCCTCCGTGATGGGTTCGCTGATGTATCTGCGCGCGTCCAACGGCGTGTATTTCGAAGTCGGCGGCACCACCACCAATATCGGCGTCATCAAGAATGGCCGTCCGGCCATCGACTACTCGATCGTGGGCAAATACCCCACCTTCATCTCCTCCCTCGACGTGCGCGTGCTGGGCTGCGCCGGCGGCTCCATGGTCCGCGCCAACAAGCAGGGCGTGATCGACGTTGGTCCGCGTTCCGCCCATATCGCCGGCCTCGAATATGCGGTGTTCTATCCGAAGGATCAGATCAAGGACCCGCAGGTCGAATTCTTCTCGCCGAAGCCGGGCGATCCGTCCGACTATGTGCGCGTGAAGCTGGCTGACGGCAAGTACATCACCATCACCAATACCTGCGCGGCCAACGTGCTTGGCCTGGTGAAGCCCGAATACTTCTCGTACGGCGACGCCGAAGCGGCCAAACTCGCCATGCAGGCGCTGGCCGACTATTGCGGCACCACCGTGGAGGACATTGCCACGCAGATCATGGAGCGTTCCTACGCCAAGATCGAGCCGGTGATTCTCGACCTCGCCGAGAAGTACAAGCTCGAGAAGGATCAGATCTCGCTGGTGGGCGTCGGCGGCGGTGCCGCCTCGCTGATCGTCTATTTCGCGAACAAGATGGGCGTCAAGTATTCGATTCCGGACAACGCCGAGGTCATCTCGTCCATCGGCGTGGCCCTGGCCATGGTTCGTGACGTGGTGGAGCGCATCATTCCGAATCCCACGCAGGACGACGTGCGGGCCATTAAGAACGAGGCCATCAACAAGGCCATCGAATCGGGCGCCACCGCGGATTCCGTGGAGGTGCACATTGAGATCGACCCGCAGACGTCCAAGGTCACGGCCATCGCCACCGGCTCTACCGAGGTGAAGACCGCCGGTGACCACCTCAAGGAGTTCGATGTGGCCGAAGCACAGGAAGTCGCCGCCGAGGATATGCGCCTCGACGATCCGAAGAAGGCGGTGCTGCTCGAGAAGTCCGACCACTTCTTCGTCTTCGGCACCAGCGCCGAAGTCACTTCCGCCAAGGCCGGCCCGGTGCGCATCGTCGACAAGAAGGGCTTCATCAAGGTGCAGCGCGCCCGCGGTCTGGCCCTGAAAACCGACGCCGCGCACTTCGAGGAGGCCGTGCAGCAGCTGTGGGACGAGATGGCCGTCTACCAGTCCGAGGTCATCATCCGCCCCGATTACTACCTGTGCATCGGCCCTCGTGTGATGGACTTCTCAAACCCGGACTTTGAGCAGCTGCTCCTGCTGATGAACCTCGAGGTTTCCTCGCTGGATCCCGACACCGAGATCCTCGTGGTCGCCGGCAACATCCGTCAGGACGGGTTCGAGTAGAGTCGGAAATTCCGGCGGGGTTGACGGGATCCGGCCCCGCCGGAAGCGCGACGGCGTCCGCTGCATGCCCGCATCGCCGTCGCATATGGCATCCCGTCGTGTCCGATGGCAACGGTTGCCTGTGGGTACGATGGGGTTTGCGCGTGGAACGCGAAAGGAGCGCGATCATGGGAATCCTGAAGGCAGACGGCACCGGCAGGCGGTTGGATGGCAGTCTGGCGGATGCGAACCGGCCGTTCGACGGCACGGTAGGCGACGAGGAGATCCGTGAGGCGCTCCATGGCGCAATCGACAAATTCTTCGATCGGATCGCCGGCACCGACAAACGGCGGGGGGAGGAGGCTGCGCTGGACGGCGCGGAGAACGGTGCCGATGCGGTGCGAATCCAGACGTTGCCCGATATGATGCGCGCGTTGCGTCAGGTGGACGATCTCGCGTGGGGACGCTATATCCTGAGCACTGACATGCTGCGCGACAAGATCGAGCCCGGCATGGGGGACACGATGATTGCGGGCGCCATCTCCTGCGGGCGTGAATGGTCCGACCGCGTCGTCGAGCAATACGGCACCAACAAGCCCAGCGCCATCGCCGAACGGCTGGGCGTGGCGGTGGGATCCAACACCGCGCCGATGTCGGGCAGGCGCGCCCTGTTCGCCCAGTATGTGCCCGGCGGTTCCGACAGTTCCGCGCAGGCGGATCGCATCGATCTGATGGCGGACCCGCTGAACCGGTACGCCGAACTGTATGATCGACTGGTGGTCGAGGATGCCGGCAACGCCGGTGTCCTGCCATCGCCGGCCCGCGTGCGCACCCTGCTGCTGGCGCATGAGCTGTTCCATGTGATCGAGGACCGCAACGAATCGACCATCTACACCCGCACCACCACCATCAGCTTGTGGAAGGTGTTTGGCAAGGAGAACCGTTCCACGGTTCGAGCGCTTGGGGAGGTGGGCGCCGGCGCGTTCGCCCAGACGTTGGTGGGGTCGTCGTTCTGTCCGTTTGCGCTTGATATCGTGCTTATGTGGTCGTATGACCCGGCGACGTCGAGGGCGTTGTATGACGCCGTGGTGCGGCGGCAGGAGTAGACCGGCCCCCTTATGGTACAGTGCTGGGGCGGGTCGGCGGCCATGCGGTGAGAGGAAGGTGAGGATATGGCTGATTCGAAGCTCAGCGACCAGCTCTATGAGCGCATCAAGCACGATATCCTCTTCCTCAAGCTTGAGCCCGGCGAGGCCGTCAGCATGCAGAAGCTCTCCGATACCTATGGCGGGTCGCGCACGCCCGTGCGGGAGGCGGTGGTCCGTCTTGAACAGGAGGGGCTGCTGATTGTGCATCCGCAGTCCAAAACCGAGGTGAGCCCCATTTCGGTGAGTCGCGTCGAACAGGAGCGCTTTGTGCGCACCGCGCTTGAGACCGCGGTGCTCGACGATTTTGTGAAGAATTGCAGTCAGCTTATCGTCGACACGCTGGACCATATCAATGCCATTCAGTCGCGTTGTCTGGAACGCGAGGACTACCGCGCGTTCCTCGATGCCGACACACGCTTCCACGCCACGTTCTTCGAGGTGGCGCACCGTCACCTTGCCGGCGTTCTGGCGATGTCCAGCAGCTCCCACGATGTTCGCATGCGGTATCTGGGCGTCGCCGTAGGCGATCAGGGTCGGAATGTGGTGGGGGAGCACCACCTGCTGGTGCAGGCCGCGAGGGAGCGCGACGGTGATTTGCTGCGCAAGTTGCTGCGCGATCATTTGGGTCACTGGGGCCGGTCTCTGCCCGCATTGCGCGGGGTCTGCCCTGACGGCTATTTCGTGGATTAGGTCGGGTGGGCTTCGTCGGCGGGCTTCGAGGTACGCTGGTACAGATCCCATATAACGGGATAACGTTTCAAATTTGGCTATACTGTCTGATGTACCGGTTGGCTCGCATCGATCGGGCCCGCAGTCGAATCAGACAAAGCAGTCGAGAGGCAGGAACAACATCACCATGACCGCGAACAAGTACAACTTTGAAGGCAAGGTCGTCATCGTCACCGGCGGCGGCACCGGCATCGGACGCGCCATCACCCGGGGCTTCCTGGACAATGGCGCCACCGTCGTGGCCGTCGGGTTGCGCCCGGGGCCTTTGGAGGAGACCGTCAAGGGCTACGAGAAAGGGCATGTCCACTTCACCGACGTCTCCAAGCATGAGCAGGTCGCCGAACTGGTCAAGTCCGTGGCCGACGAATTCGGCCACATCGACGTCGTCGTCTCCAACGCCGGCATCTTCGAAGGCGGTGAGATCGAGCACGTCTCCGACGAAGTGTGGCACAAGCTCTTCTCCGTCAACATGGACGGCCTGTTCTACCTGACCAAGGAGGCCCTTCCGTATCTCAAGAAGTCCAAGGGCAACATCGTCGTCGACACCTCCGTCTCCGGCCTGTTCGGCGATTGGGGCCAGACCGCCTACAACTCCACCAAGCACGCCATGAACGGCTTCGTCCGCTGCGTCGCCCTCGATTACGGCGCCTACGGCGTCCGCGTCAATGCCTTCGCCCCCGCCTTCATCGAAACCGACATCAACAAGGAAGTCTGGACCGACCCCGAGCGCCTCAAGCCCTATATCGACCGCGTCGCCCTCGGCCGCACCGGCAAGCCGGAGGACTGCGCCGATCTCGCCCTCTTCCTCGCCTCCGACGGCGCCAAATATCTCACGGGCCTCGTCGTTCCCGTCGACGGCGGCACCACCGCGGCTACCGGCCAGGGGCGCAACAATTACGAAAACGACACCCGTTCCGTATTGTGACCCACGGGCGGCGGCGCGCCGCACGCCGACGCGCCGCCGGTGCCTTCCGCGAACAAAGGAGTTGCGATGACGCTTGGAGAGGACTACCAGCAGCCGGTTCGGGGCCGCCTGTACACCATCATCCCGGAAAGTGCCGAACGGGCCGCGGTATCCCGCCCCTTCATCGACACGCATGTGCATTTGATGGAAACCTCGCTGTACTCATGGTTCAATCCGGACAAGGCGCCCACTTTCGAAGGCGCGTGGGATCCGTTGTTCGAGGCCGGCGACTATCTGGCCGACGATCTCGTCGACGAGCTCACAGGGTCCAATTTCTCCGTAGTCGGTGCCGTGCACGTGCAGGCCAACGCCGACGATCCGGTGGCCGAAGTCGCCTTCGAACAGCGGATGAGCGAGGAAACCGGTCTGCCCATTATGATCGTCGCCGGCGGCGATCTGTCGTCCCCCTCCATCGAGGCGACGCTGGAGGAGGAATCCTCCTACGCCAATACGCGCGGTTTCCGCCAGAACCTCAACATTCACCCGCATCCGCTGTACCGTTACGTGGACAAGTCCTACATGGATGATCCGGACTGGCTGCGTGGGCTGGGACTGTTGAGGAAGTACGGCCTGAGCTTCGACATGCAGCTGTATCCCACGCAATTCGCCCGCGCCGTCGAGGTCATAGACGCGCATCCCGAGACCTTGTTCATCATCAACCATGCCGGCATGCTCGCCGATCGGGATCTCGAAGGATGGCGGTTGTGGAAGAACGGGCTGTATGAGCTCGGCAGGCGCGACAATGTGGCCATCAAAATCTCCGGTCTGCCGTCGATGGACCACTATTGGACCATCGAAAGCCTCAGGCCCGCCGTCTACACCGTGCTTGATGCCTTCGGCGTCGGCAAGGTGATGTTCGCCTCGAACTTCCCCGTCGACAAACTGCACTCTTCGCTGGTGGATCTGGTGCATGCGTACGCGCGCGTCACCGAGGAGCTCAGTCCCGCCGAACAGGACGCGCTGTTCGTCGACAACGCCAGGAAGTTCTACCGGTTCCAGCCCATCGGCTGACCCGCTCGCCGTCACGCCGCCAGCTCGACAACGAGACCCGGCGGCCGACCGCAAGGAGCCGCATATGTCCGCAACTCCCACGTCCGAGCCGCCGGCCAATGCTTCGGCAACCGTTGAGCGCGCGTCATACCGTGCTTTTTTGAAATCCGACGTCGCCGACGACGAGGTGATGCGTCTCGCCGCCCGTCTGCGAGACGACGCCGAACGCCTGAAGGCCGAGGGGCTGGCGCTCACCGTCGTACTGGCCCGGTATGGGCGCCAGCTGTATGCGTATGTGGAACATATCGTGCCCAGGCACCCCGCGCGTCGGTCCATGACCGCCGTCACCGGCTTCCCGGAAGCGCGGGGCTGGTTCGACGGAGCGTTGGAACGCTGCCCGCAGTTCAGCGGCGACGTCTTCTGGACATATATGCATCCGGTGTTCTGGTTCGACGAGCCGACGTCGGTCGATTCATTCCGGCGCGGTCGCCAGCCGGACGCCCGGTGCGGTCGCATCGCGCACTTCTATCCGGATACGGTGATCGACTACGTGGTGCATCACCAGCTCATCGCGCGCGAGGGGTTGGCGGTGGGGGATCGCTACCAGTTCATTTCCGTGCTTGACGACGTGGCGTTCAGCTATTTCGAGACGCCGCGCGATCGCGAGCAGGTGAACATTCGCCGCGAAGAGGGTGAATCCCGGGAGATCCGGCGCTGGATTGACGCCGATCCGTTCTCCCATTTCGATCATTTCGATCCCGGGACGCTTGAACGCGACTTCCTCGTCATCGACACCTTGGTCTCAGTGGGATAGGCCGTCCGGGTTCCCAAGCGAGGCGTCATTGAAGTGAATGACCTCCGGGGCGATCGTCGATTTGACGAATTCCCTGGGCGTCATCTGGAATTCCCGCTTGAAGCAGCGCAGAAAATGCGTGTACGACTTGAATCCGCACATCCGGTAGACCTGCTTGGCGTTGCCGTATTCGCGCAGCAGCTCCTTGGAACGAATCAGCCGCTTGGTCACCGTGTATTCATGCAGGTTGACGCGCATATGCTTCTTGAATTCACGGCTCAGATAGTATTTGTTGATGAAGAAATGCCCGGCCAGCGCGTCAAGCGACAGGTCGTCGGTCAGATGGCCTCCGATGTAGTTCATGACGTCGCCGATGAGTTTGGGGATCGTGGAGCTCTGCGGCGTGATGTCGCTGGCGTCGGACATCACCGCCTTGTTCAGCGCGATCATAAGCTCGAGAAAGCGCTGACCGTAGATCACGTCGTCGCCGTATTCCCCGCCGGGCGGTTCGTCCAGTCGACTGATGTACGAGCTCAGCAGCGCGGGGTCGAGTCGGATCACGCGGCTGACGGGCCGGCCGTAATGCCGGAAACACGCCGTCAGATCGGTGGCGGCGGTGGAATGCGCGGTGAGATACGCCTTGGTCACATAGATGTATGCGCGCTCGTAGTACGAGGAGGACTGCCGCACGATGTTGTGCAGGTCGTTGATGTTCACCAGGGTGACCGTGCCGGGGGTGGTTTCGTATTCGTCGCCGTCGAGGCAGAACACCCCGGTGCCGTTGAGCACGCAGTTGATCTCGTAGAAATCGTGGTAGTGCAGCGGCATGTCGGCCTGTACGTCTTTGTCGACGTGGTATATCTCGAACTGATCGCTGATCATGGAATGGTCGGCTCGCGCCGGTTTGCTGACTGCTGGCATGTTCTTCCGCTCCCGTATCGTCATTGATGCCCAAGGAAACAACAGAAGATAATTATCTCACAAAAACTGCGTGTTCTGCATCCGTGTTGCGATCGTCGGGCTTTTTACAATGGAGGCGTCGCAACGTTGCGGTGCATATGCGGCGGACAGTCGGGCCGCATCGCATTGTCCGTATTCATGTGAAGGAGCACGATGACCGAGCTGAAACCACCGTCCAGCCATGACGAGATCCGCACGCTGATCGATCGTATGATCGACAACCTCATCACCATCCAAGTCACCGACGCCAAGGGCCTGTGGGTGAATCCGGACGGCACCGTCGTGGACGACAAATCCTGGCAGGAGTGGGGTTGGCCGCAGGGCGTGGGGCTGTACGGCATCTGGAAGAACTATGAGATTACCGGCAATCCCAAGGCCCTGAAAACCGTGACCGACTGGTTCGATCAGGCGCTGACCAGGGGCACGCCCGGCAAGAACGTCAATTCCGTGGCCCCCATACTCACCCTCGCCTTCCTCTACGAGCGCACCGGCGAGCCGAGCTATCTGCCGTACCTCAAGCAGTGGGGCGCGTGGATCTACCACGATCAGACCCGTACCGAAGGCGCCGGCATCCAGCATGTCACCGTCTCGTCCAACAATCACAACCAGCTATGGGCCGACACCTTGGTGATGACCGTGCTGGCGCTCGCCAAAATCGGCAAGGTGCTGGGCAGGCCGGAATATGTGGAGGAGGCGAAATACCAGTTCCTCATCCACGCCAAGTTCCTGATGGATCCCTCCAACGGCCTGTGGTTCCACGGCTGGAGCTTCGATGACCGCAACAACTTCTCCGCAGCCCACTGGGGCCGCGGCAACTGCTGGGCGACCATCGCGATCCCCGAGGTGCTGTCGCTGCTCGGCCTTGACGAGCATGACGCCGTTCGCCGTTGGCTGGTCGAGGTGCTGCGCGAGCAGGTCGAGACATTGTCCACGTTGCAGGATCCCGTCACCGGTCTGTGGCACACGCTGGTCGACGACCCGAACTCATATCTGGAATCCTCCGCCACCGCCGGCTTTGCCTATGGCATACTCAAGGCCGTGCACGAGCGTTTCCTCGATGCCGCCTACCTGCCCGTCGCGTACAAGGCGGTCGAGGGGCTGATCGGGCAGATCAATGACAAGGGCGAGGTGGAGCGGGTGTCTGTCGGCACCGGCATCGGCGACGACTGGGACTACTACCGCACCATCGACATCACGCCGATGCCCTATGGGCAGTCGCTGACGGTGCTCGCCTTTACCGAACTGCTGGTATCGTATTGCTAGCGGTCCGTGGGCCGGAGCCGCGTCCGGCCATGCCCGAAAACAACGGTGTGCAACAAAATTGACTCGGCACGTAACTGAAGATTGAATGGAAACGTCATTGACGACAATCACGAAAGGGAGTCCACTATGGCCTTCGATATGAATAAGTTCTCGCTGGAGGGCAAGGTCGCGCTGGTGACCGGAGCCTCCTACGGCATCGGTTTCGGCATCGCCTCCGCCTTCGCCGCGGCCGGTGCGAGGATCGCGTTCAACGACATCAACGAAGCCGCCGTCGAGCGTGGCCTGGCATCCTACAAGGAGGCCGGCATCGAAGCCAAGGGCTATGTGGCCGACGTCACCGACGAGGATGCCGTCAACCAGCTCGTCGCCGACATCGAACGGGATTTCGGCACCACTCCGGACATTCTGGTCAACAACGCCGGCATCATCAAGCGCATCCCGATGATCGAAATGAGCGCCAAGGACTTCCGCCAGGTCATCGACATCGACCTGAACGGCCCCTTCATCGTCTCGAAGGCCGTCATTCCGGGCATGATCAAGAAGGGCCATGGCAAGATCATCAACATCTGCTCCATGATGAGCGAACTCGGCCGCGAAACCGTGTCGGCGTATGCGGCGGCCAAGGGCGGCCTGAAGATGCTCACCCGCAACATCTGCTCCGAGTACGGCGAGTACAACATCCAGTGCAACGCCATCGGCCCCGGCTACATCGCCACCCCGCAGACCGCTCCACTCCGCGAACGTCAACCCGACGGCTCCCGCCACCCCTTCGACGCCTTCATCGTCGCCAAGACCCCGGCCGCCCGTTGGGGCACCCCCGAGGACCTGCAGGGCCCGGCCGTCTTCCTCGCCTCCGATGCCTCCGACTTCGTCAACGGCCTTGTGCTCTATGTCGACGGCGGCATTCTCGCCTATATCGGCAAGCAGCCGCAATGATCCCCGCTGATCGTCCGACGACACTGATCCCAACGAAAGGAATAGCAAAACACGATGCGTATCGCTTTGATCAATGAGAACTCGCAGAACTCGAAGAACGACCTGATCTTCGACGCCCTGAAGAAGGTCGTCGAGCCCAAGGGCTTCGAGGTCGACAACTACGGCATGTACTCCGCCGAGGGCTCGGCCCCGCTGACCTACGTGCAGAACGGCATCCTCGCCGCGGCCCTGCTCAACACCAAGGCCGCCGACTTCGTGGTGACCGGCTGCGGCACCGGCGAAGGCGCCATGCTGGCCCTCAACTCGTTCCCCGGCGTGATCTGCGGGCATGTGGAGGATGCGCTTGACGCCTACACCTTCGCCCAGATCAACGACGGCAATGCGATGGCCATCCCCTTCGCGCTGAAGAACGGCTGGGGCCAGGAGCTCAACCTCAAGTACATCTTCGAGCAGATGTGGCTTGAGGAGCCGGGCTCCGGTTACCCGAAGGAGCGCGTCGTCCCCGAGCAGCGCAACAAGAAGATCCTCGACGGCGTCCGTGCCGCCGCCTACCGCCCGCTGGTCGACATCTACAAGGACCTCGATCCCGAACTGGTCAGGGGAGCCTTTGCCGGCGAGCGCTTCAAGGAGCTGTTCACCGCCCATGCTGAGGAAGGCGACATCAAGGACTACGTCCTGAGCCTCATCTGATGCTTCCTTGACGCTTTCAACGCCGGCCGGCCGTTTTATGCGGTCGGCCGGCGTCGTTGTCGGAAGGCTGGCGGGCGCGTGGATTGCCGGGGATTACAGGTCGTTGACGATGCGGGCCGTCGCTTCGCCCGCCGCGGTGCCGACTTCGTTATACGCCTGCTGGTAGTAGTGAAAATCGTCCTTCATAAGTCCGCGGGCGCGCATGGTGTGCAGATCGTCGTTCACCAGCCGCACGTTGTCCAGCTCGGAGGCAAGCTCCAATTGCGTCGCGCGCACCGGTGCGTAATCGGTGCCGGCGGAGCCGTTGTATTCGCCGATCGTGATCAGGAAGCACAGCTCGATGCCATGCTCGCGCATCTGGGCGAGCAGGCTGCGGAACCGCTGCTTGTATTCCTCAAGATCAGTGCCCAGGTCGCCGTCGGTTTCGCCCTGGCACCAGAGCATATAGCGATGCCTCAGCGTGATGCCGTGCTGTGCGGCGAAGCGTTGCGCGGCGTCGCAGCGTTCGATGGCGTCAGCGAGAAAATCGCCGGGCCTGCCCTCCCATTGCGTGATGGACGAGCCGCCCTTCGCCGCCGAAACTCCCAGGATCGGCGTGCCCGTCGTCGCGACGTAGGCGTTGGCGAAAGCGGTGACCATCGATCCGGTCTTCATCCCGGGTTCGAAGATCCCATGCGGGTTGTTCTCATTGACGCCAAACGGTTCATGGATCGGGTGCAGGTGGCCGGGGTCGCTGATGGCCCGGTATTCATAGCCGATGCCCGCATCGGGCTCCGGAGCTGGCTGCGGCCATCGTTCGGAGGTGATGCCGCGTCCGGCCATATTGGATTGGCCCATGAACATGAACAGGTCAAAGGTGTGGCCATTCGTCGCGGCGGACGCCTCCGCTGAGGTTGCCGTATCCGTTGCGTGGCTGGTGATGTGGGGTGAGACTGCTTGCGTCATTGCCGTGCCTTTCTGTGCGGTGCCAAACGACTTCCCTGTTTCGCTGGTACATAACTATAGGTGGGTGGCGGCGGCATGTCTCGGCGCAGTGCAAGAGATGGCAACAAAGCTTCGCGGGCTTAGATCCAACGTTTACCCTTGATGATGGAGCAAAGACGCATATGTGCATGGATAAGGAGAAGGCATGCAACTGGAAGTGGTGACCATAGGCGCGCGCTTCGCAATCGTGAAGCTCGCCGACGCCGGCATCTGGACAGCCGAGCACCCATGGGCCGTGCTGCTGAACGGCGAGCCATGCGCCGCCGTGCCGGAAACCAGCCGCATCGTCACCTATATCGACGGTCTTGAGCCCGATGCCGACTACACCATCACCTATGTGCAAGACGGTGCCGCGCAAGGGGATGTCGCGGGAAACGCCGCCCTTGAAGCCTCCTTCACCACCGCCCATGAGTCCTTCACGCTGAATGTGCGCGATTTCGGCGCGGTCGGCGACGGCAGACACGACGACACGCAGGCGATCATGGCCGCGGTCATAGTCGCGCCGAAGGACGCGAGGGTGCTGATTCCCGCCGGCGACTGGCGCATCAAGAACCTGTTCCTCACCTCCGACATCACCCTCGACATCGCCGAGGGGGCCACGCTGCACGCGCGGCATGACCGAGAAGAGCTCGCCTATCTGCCTCCCACCATTGAGGGACGGCCCGGCGACGGCTACTGCGGCACCGGTTCCCTGCCGCTGGGCACCTGGGAGGGCGAGTCGTTGCTGCCCATGTTCTGCGGCGTGATCACCGCCGTGGGCGCCAGCAACGTCACGGTCTGCGGCCGTGGCGTGATCGACGGCGGCGCCAACTACGACGAAGGCAACTGGTGGCATGATCCCAAGAACATCCGCATCGCCACACGCCCCAATATGATGTTCATGTCCGACTGCGACCATACCGTGGTCGCCGGCGTCACCGTGCGCAATTCGCCCAGCTGGAACATCCACCCCACGCTGTGCCGCGACGTCACCCTTGCGTGTGTGACCATCGAAAGTCCGAAGATTTCGCCGAATACCGACGGATTCGACCCGGAATCCTGCGACGGCGTGCATGTGATCGGCGTGCAGTTCTCGGTGGGTGACGACTGCATCGCCGTCAAATCCGGCAAGATCTCCATGCCGCGTGCGCTGCGCCCGGCCACCCGCAATATGCTGGTCGAGCAGTGCTATATGCACGACGGCCACGGCTCGGTGGTGCTGGGATCCGAGGCGTCCGGCGGCATCGAGAACCTCACCGTGCGCGACTGCCTGTTCGAGCGCACCGACCGAGGCCTGAGAATCAAGTCGAGGCGCGGCCGGGGCAGGGAATCGGTGTATCGCAACATCCGCTTCGAACATATCCGCATGAACGAGGTGCTCACGCCCTTCGTGGTCAACTCGTTCTACTTCTGCGATCCGGACGGCAAAAGCGATTATGTGCAGAGTCGGGAGCCGCTGCCGGTCGACGATCGCACGCCCAATGTGGAATCATTGGAATTCCGCGACATCGAAGCGCTGAACTGCCATGCGGCGGCGACATGGATCACCGGTCTGCCCGAAAGCAGGATCCGACGATTGTCCTTCCACCACGTTCATGTGACCTTCTCCCCGAACGCCCGGCCCTCCGTGCCCGCGATGGCCTGCCATGTCGAACCGATGGCGCGACAGGGCCTCATCGCGCAGAACGTCGAGACGCTGGTGCTTGACGACGTGCGCATCGATGGTCAGGATGGCGACGAGCTGCAGCTGACCAATGTCGATCGGGTGGAGCGGTAGCGGCATGACAGAATTGGAAGACGCTGACAATGCCGGGAAATCCGCTGCATTGGTGATCGAGGTCGCCAAGGATGGATCGGCCCGCTTCGCATCCATCACGGCGGCATTGGACTATCTGATGTCCCGTGACGACGGATTGGCGCCGGCGGTGATTCGCGTGGCTCCGGGGGAGTATCGCGAACGACTCGCCATCCGACGGCCGCATCTGACCATTGTGGCAAGCGACTGGACCGCCCGGCCCGTCCGTGGCGGCCGGCCCATGCAGGCCGGTTCCTCCGATGCCGTGCGCATTGCGTACGACGCGGCGGCCCTCGAGCCGTCCCCGGATGGTCAGGGCACGCGTCGCGGCACCTTCCGCACCGCCACCGTGTTTGTCGACGCCCACGACGTGACCCTGCGCGGTCTGGCCATCGCCAATGACGCCGGCAGCGGATCCAAGGCGGGCCAGTGCATCGCGCTGTATGCGGACGGTGATCGGCTGGCCATCGAGGATTGCACGCTGCTGGGCCATCAGGACACCTTATTCACCGGTCCGCTGCCGCCCAGGGAAATCGAGCCGAATGGGTTCCTGGGGCCGAAGCGCCTCTCGCCGCGCGTGGTGGGAAGGCAGCTCTACCGGCGTTGCCTGATCGCCGGCGACATTGATTTCATCTTCGGATCGGCCCGCGCGTTCTTCGAGGACTGCGAGATCCGTTCCATCGGGCCCGGTTACGTGGCGGCGCCATCCACGCCGGAGGACGAATCTTACGGATATGTGTTCTCGCATTGCGCATTCACCGCCGGCATGGACTGGATGGCCGCCTCGCCCGCGCGGGCCATGCCCGGTCCCCATAGCGTGGCCATCGCCAGACCGTGGCGTGATTACGCCCGTGCGGTGCTGGTGGATTGCCGGCTGGGGGAGCATATCCTTGCCGAGGGATGGGATGATTGGAACAAGCCGAACGCCCGCGCCCGTGCGCGGTTCGCGGCCATCGGTCCCTGCGGCCCCGGTGCGGTTCCGCGGGCCTGGCCGTCCTGGGCCCGCATCCTGCCCGAGTCCGATCGCGCGCAATACGGGCGCGCCGCCGTCCTGGGCGATTGGGAGCCTGAACTGTAAAGCGGACAAGGAAGCGCAAGGAGGAGCATATGGGCAGTGCGCGTATTATCGGCACCTACATTCGGCAGCTGATCGAGCACAGCACGCCGGAGGCGCCGGCCTGGAATATCGAGAAGATCCGCGCCGGCAAGCCGAATACGTGGAACTACATCGACGGCTGCATGATCAAGGCGCTGCTCGATCTGCATGATATCAGTGGCAAAGACGCCTACCTCGACTTCGCGGACCGCTTCATCGACCATTTTGTGCGCGACGATGGCTCGATCGACTCCTACGATCCCAAGGACTACAACCTTGACAACGTCAATGCCGGCAAAACGCTGTGCCAGCTCTACGCCATCACTGGCAAGCCCAAGTATCGCAAGGCCATGGACACCATCTACTCGCAGCTGGAGCGCCAGCCGCGCACCAGCGAGGGGAATTTCTGGCATAAGCTCATCTACCCCAATCAGGTCTGGCTTGACGGCCTGTACATGGCCCAGCCGTTCTATCTGCAGTACGAGCTGAACTTCCGCGAGGGCCGGGGGTGCTCCGACAGCCTGCGCCAGTTCGCGACGGTCTACGATCGCATGCGCAATGAGCGCAACGGCCTGTACTATCACGCCTACGACGCCAGCCGCGAGGCCTTCTGGTGCGATCCGGTGACGGGGCTGTCCGATGGGTTCTGGCTGCGGGCCGAGGGTTGGTATGCGATGGCCCTGCTTGACGCCTGGGAGATTCTGCCGGCCTCGATGGGCGCTGGGCGCGAGCAGTTGCGCCGTGCCCTGGCGGAATTGATCGATGCGATGCTGCCATATCAGGACGGGCAAACTGGCATGTGGCATCAGGTGATCAACGTGCCGAATATCGAGCCGAACTATCCGGAGACATCCGGTTCGGCCATTTTCGCCTATGTGCTGATGAAGGCCGCGCGACTCGGCGTGCTGCCGGAACGGTATTGGCGGTATGGTTTCGCCGCGTATCGCGGCATCTGCGACGGACAGCTCGGCGAGGATGACGGCGCGTTGTCGCTGGGGGGCATCTGCCTGGTCGCCGGCCTTGGCGGCAAGGACCGGCGCGAAGGCACCTTCGACTATTACATGCGCGAGCCGGTGGTGCGCAACGACGCGAAGGGCGTGGCGCCGCTCATCCTGGCGTTCACCGAGGTGCTGCGCCGCGATCGGGGCGCGTCTGCGTCCGAATAGCGGATGCCGTCGCGGGCATGGGGGGGGAAGAAAAAACTTGGCAACGGCGTCGTCCGGACGTCCGTGGGCATCTATACTCATAGGCGGAATAATCGGTTGTTCGATGCCGGACGTCCCTCCGCGCGGTGTTTGCCGCCTGGCCGCGGCGCCGCGAACCCCCATTGCAAGGAAGCAGACAATGTTCCAAACCTCTGATGGCCTGCACGCCAGCGTCTCCGACACCAGTATCACGCTGTTCTGGGATCAGCCCGACGATGCGACCGCCACATCCATATATCGCATCCGCCTGAACGGTTCGGAGGCCGCCAAGGCGGATAGGACGCATCTGACGTTTCTGAGCCTGGCGCCCGACACCGAATACGCCTTCGCGGTGTGCATGAGCGAGGAGGGCGAGTACGGCGAGTTCGAGCCGATGCTCCGCGGCGTGTTCCGCACCTTGCCGGCCAAGCGCGTCATCGACGTCACGCAGGCGCCATACCACGCGGTGGGCGACGGTATCACGATGAACACGGCCGCCATCCAGCAGGCGTTGGACGATTGCACGTCCCGCGATCGCGTGGTGGTGCCGGCGGGCACCTTCCTCACCGGCGCGCTTACCATGCATTCCGACAGCGAATTGACCGTACTGCGCAACGGCGTCCTGCAGGGCAGCGACGATCCCGCCGATTATGAGCCGCGCGTGTGGACGCGGTTCGAAGGCTCGGAATGCGAATGCTACCGCAGCCTGATCAACATCGGTGAGATGGATCACACCAAGGGCTTCACCACCAGGCATGTGACGATTTCCGGCGAGGGGTCGATTCTGGGCGGCGGCGCCGAACTCATGCGCCGAACCATTGAGCTGCAGCGCGAGGCAATGAAGGACGAGCTTGCCGCCATGGCCGATTACGTCGCCACCTGCGAGAACGAAGACACCGTTCCCGCCCGCGTACGTGGCCGTCTGATCAACATCGCCAACGCGCAGGATGTGGAGTTGTCCGGTCTGACCGTAGGTCGGGGCCCAAGCTGGAACGTCCAGTTCATCTATTCGGACACCGTCGTCACATACGGCTGCACATTTGAGTCGGCTGGTGTCTGGAACGGCGACGGCTGGGACCCGGACTCCTCAACCAACTGCTATCTGTTCGATTCCCGGTTCCATACCGGCGACGACATGGTGGCCATCAAATCCGGCAAGAACCCGGAGGGGAACGCGATCAACCGGCCTACCCGCCATGTGCGCATTTTCGACTGCCGTGCCACGCAGGGTCACGGCATCGCCATCGGTTCGGAGATGAGCGGCGGCGTGGAGGATGTGCGCGTGTGGAACGTGGACATCTCCAAATCCCGCTATGGCTTGCATATCAAGGGCACGCCCAAGCGAGGGGGCGCGGTTCGCGACGTGGTGGTCCGAGACTGCGATCTCGCGGCCGTCACCATTCACGCCGTGTCGTATAACGACGATGGCGTAGCCGGGCCGGACCAGCCGTTCTTCGAGCGGTATCGCTTCGAGCGCTGCAGGGTGCTCGGACGGTTCTGGGGCGACGACGAGCATGATGTGCATCCGACCACGGCGATTCTGGTGAGGGGTTTCTCGAAGCCCGGTCATGAGGTCCGCGACGTGGTGTTCCGCGACATCACGCTGGGTGGCGTGCCGCAGGGTTCCGGCCGCATCGAAATGGCATACGCCAAGGATGTGAGTTTCGAGCGGGTGCGTGCGTTGGAAGGCGAAACCACGCCGGTCGACTAGCGTCCGGCCGTCGCCTGCGGGTGGTGTAAGGTGGTGGCTCGTGCGAATCATAGTTGCCGACTGCTCGGCCGAATATTCCGGCCGCCTCAACGCCATGCTGCCGCCGGCCAAGCGCGTGCTGCTGATCAAGGCGGATTCCAGCCTGCTGATCTTCTCGGAGCTCGGGTCGTATAAGCCGTTGAATTGGATGGCCGCGCCGTGCACGCTCAGGCAGACCGTACCCGACCATGCCGATGCCGAGGACGGTGCCGCCGGTGCCGTCGCCCCCGAGCGCATTCTGCGGGTTTCGGCGGATAAGTCGAGCGATATCCTCGAAGTCAGACTGTGGCACGTGTATGCCGACGAGTCGTACGAGCTGGGCGAGGATCCCGGACTTGTCAAGGATGGTGTCGAGGATCATCTGCAGCGCTGCCTGGCCGAGCAGATCGAGCGCATCGGCCAGGGCGCCAAATTGGTGAGGCGCGAATATCCCACGGCCATCGGCCCGGTGGATATCATGGCCACCGATGCCGAGGGCAGACATGTGGCCATCGAAATCAAACGGCATGGCGGCATCGACGGCGTCGAACAGCTGACCCGCTATTGCGAGCTGCTGAATCGCGACCCGCTGCTCGCTCCGGTGCGTGGCATCTTCGCCGCGCAGACGATTACGCCGCAGGCCCGCGTGTTGGCCGAAGACCGTGGATTCAGCTGCCTGATTCTCGACTATGACGAGATGCGCGGCGCCGAATCCGACGAGCTTCGCCTGTTCTAGCGGTACTCGGCGTGGGGCGAGGCCCACGCCGATTGGCTAATAGGTGCCGACGATGTCAACCACGAACACCAGTGTGGAATTCGCGGGGATGGAACCGGATGCCTGATCGCCGTACCCCTTGTCCGGTGGGATGATCAGCAGCAGTTGGGATCCGACGGTTTGGCCCTTGAGCCCGTCGATCCATCCCTGGATCACACCGCCCGACATGCTGGCCTCATAGGTGGTGTTCTTGTCCCAGGAGGAGTCGAACTGCGTGCCGTCGGTAAGCCAGCCGGTGTATTTGACGACCGCGGTGCCCGTGTCGGACACGGTCGCCCCGTCGCCTTTGATCAGCGGCTGGACGATGAACTGGCCGTCCGGCTGGTAGCCGTTCATGTCGATGGACGGCTTGCCGTTGGCGTCCAGTGCGACCTTCGGCAGGTTGGACGGCACATCGCTGACCGCGGTGCCTTCGGCGCGCGTCAGGTCATGCGACTTCGACACGACAGTGGTGGCCATGACATAGGACTTCTGCGCGTCGTCGGTGGCGGTGCTGTCGTTGACGCCCATCGCGATGAGCATGCCGACCTGCTGGCCCTTGAACACGTCGTACAGGCCGGAGCGGAGCTGCGAGGAATCCAGGGTCACCGAACAGTCGGGGGTGGCGTTCTCCCAGCTGGAGTATATTTCGGCGCCGGTTTTGGCGCTGATCGCCACGGACTGCATGCACAGGCGGTCGCCGTCTTCCAAGGTGTCGCCGTTACCCTTCTGCAGGATCTCATAGCCGCCGTCCGGCACGGTGAATGGCACGCCGGACAATGTGATGGTGGGCTTCTGGCCGACTTCGCCGGTGGCGGCGATCCCCGTCATCTCCTTCAATTCGCCGGACGAGGAGGTAGATGAGCTTGCGGAGGCGGATCCCTGGGCGGTGCTTGCGGAACCATTACCGCATGCGGCGAGACCGATGACCAGCGCGGCGCCGCACAACCCGGCCATTGCCTTCTTCAATGAGTGAGTTGCAAAATCATAACGCATGGTTCCTCACAGTAGTGGACGCGCCTGATTTTGCGCTGATGATCAGCTGGCCAGTGGATGATTCGTGAAGAGATTGTAGAATGGTGCCTGCTATGAGTGATCAAAACCAGAACACTTCGCGTCATGCCGCTGTCATGCGTGGCGTGGTAACACCGATATTCGGGCTGCTTGCCGTGGCCGCGATAGTTTTTGGCGTGCTGAATGCGACCGAATGGAAGCCGAGTGCCGAAGTCAATGCGACCGCCGACACTTCGACCCGATACGTGGTCGCCGATCCGGGCGTGCTGTCCGTGGTGGACAATCAGGTCGACATGACAGTGTCGTCATCGTCGAATGCAAAGATCTGCGTGGCCACCGGCACATCGCAGGACGTCGCCGGATGGATCGCCGGACATACGTATACGCGGCTCACCGGTTTGTCGTCATGGACCCAGCTCGGCGTCGAACAGACCAAGGCCTCCGGCGATGCGACCTCGGCCGAGGGGGATGTGACGCTGGAACAGTCCGACTTGTGGCAGTCGGTGACCTGCGGGACAGGATCCGTTCGCCTGCAGCGTGATTCCGACACCGATGGCGGCGCGGCGGTGTTCATCGACACCAATGCCGATGCCTCGGCCGATGACGAAGCCGGTTCGCCGATGACCGTCGCGTTGCATTGGACCCGTGATACCGTGCCCGATTACGCAACGCCGCTGTATTTCATCGGTGGGCTGCTGATCGTGGCCGCCGTGCTCAGCGCATCGCTGTTCGCCGTGCATCCGACGAAGCGACGCAAGAAGGAGTCGGGCGCCGCGCCCGCTCGCGGCCATGAGGAGATCAAGCTCACCATTCCGCAGCTGGTGGCCGGAGCCTTCGGAAAGTTCTTCGGCGCGATCGCGTCGATGCTGCATATCGGCAAGCGTCCGCACCGTCGCCATGCGCGGCGTGCGGGATCGGTCGCCAGCTCCGCGGTGGAGACGTCGTCCCTCGCGTCCACGGCAACCGTTCCCGCGGCTCCGACGGTGGTGGATGTCACCGCGAGGAACCTGGTCGCCGAGCAGGCGGTGCAATCATCGCAGGCGGCGCGGTCCGATGAGCCACCGATGATGGATGACTCGCCGAACGATGAGGAGACGTCGGTGATCAGTCCCGACGAGCTGCAGGCCTATATCGAACGGCTGAACAGGGAAAGCGCGGCGTCCGGCGATGCGGCGAACAAGCAGGGGGAGGAGTGACATGCGAAACACCATGATGAATGGCGGCCCGAACGCCCGCCGCGGCCATGCGGCGCTGCGCGCGCTGCTGACGCGCTCGTTGGCCATGCTGGCGGCGGTGGCTTCCCTGGGGACGCTTACCGCATGCGAGGGGCCGCTTCCGACGGTGGCCTCCCAGTCGTCGTCCTCTTCGAAAACGCCCGATCTGACCGTCGACCAGGAGGCGAAGATCCGCGCGTCGATTCTTGATACGCTGAACAAGGCCAATGACGCCAAAGACGCGTCGGGTCTGTCCGGTCGCGTCACAGGGCCGGCGTTGGCCGTGCGCACCGCCGAACTCACGATAGCGCAGAAAACCGGCAATCTCGACAAGAAAACCAATATCCCCAACGATATTGAGCAGACGGTGATTCCCACCGACAACGGCTGGCCGCGCACGCTGCTGTCCATCACCACCACCACCAGCGATCAGCAGACCCAGCGTCTGCTTGTGATGGAGCAGACGTCAGCGCACCAGAACTACAGGCTGTGGGGCGTGGCCCGACTGTTCTCGGGCGCCCAGTTGCCGAAATTCGCAGTGCCGAAGATCGGAACCCAAATGGGCAAGGCCGACGACTCCGGTCTGGTGGCCACCCCCGCCGATGCGGTCGCCCAATACGCCGATGTACTGACCAAGGGCACGGACAGCGAATACGCGTCGAAGTTCGCCGACGACTCCTTCCGCACCGATCTGGCGACCACCGCGGCGAAGGTGCAGCAGGGCATGGAGGCCAATAAGGGCACGCAGTCCCAAACCTTCGCCGCCGAGCCGGATGCGATCAAGATCATGCGCTCGTCGGATGGCGGCGACCTGGTGATCGCGCAGATCAATTCCGAATGGACGCGCCAGGCCGGCGAGGGCCGGGAGTCGTTGCCCGCCAATGATGCGGAGAAGGCGTTGTTCGGCGACGGACAGGCCACCAGCAACATGAAGGTCACCTATGTGAATGTGGTGGCGCTGTATGTGCCGGCGGCGTCGAGCGGTGCGCAGATCCAGGCCGTCGGCGCCGAACGCCAGGCGGTGAAGGTGGAGGCCTTCTAGGCGCGGGCGTCGCAAGCGTCGAACGATGCCGGGCACTATGATGTGGTTACAGTGTGCCGTGTCGTTTCGTCGACGGGATAACCGTCTGCGTGATGCGTGGCATCTGTGACATCGTGATATGCGCCGTGCATGAGGAACGTGAGCGGGGAAAGGATAGGTTGCTATGGCTGAGGAGCCGTTCAAGCCGGGAGTGTCGTTGGCGGGGGCCGTGGATTTGGAGGCTCTGGCGCATCAGGTGAAGTCCGAGCCAGGGCAGGCGGGCGGGGCGCCCGCAGCCGGCGGCTATGTGATCGATACCAGTGAGTCCTCCTTCCAGTCGATGGTCTCCACCTCGGCCACATTCCCGATTCTGCTGCTGCTGTGGATTCCCACCGATGACCGCCTGTTCGGCATGGCCCGTGCGCTCGGCGACGCGGTGAACAAGCTCAAGGGGCAGATCCAGCTGTCGCGCATCGACATCGCGTCCAATCCCTCCATCGCGCAGGCGCTGCGCGTGCAGGGAGCCCCGGCGTTGTTCGCATTGATCAACGGTCGCCCGATGCCGATTCTGCAGGGTCTGCCTAGCGACGAGGAACTGCAGCAGGTGGTCGACACCCTGATCCCGCAGGTGATTCAGGCCGCCCAGCAGGCCGGTGTGAACGGCACCGCGCCCTATCAGGGCGATCCGTCCGCCGATGCGGCGGATGCGCAGGGCGACGCCTCCGCAGCCGAGCGGATTCCGCCGGAGCATGCCCATGCCCGCAGTCTGGCCGCGCAGGGCGATTACGCGGGTGCCGCCGCCGCGTACGCGCTGGTGTTGGAATCGAATCCGGGCGACACGCTGGCCGCCCGCGAGCGTGCGAAGGCTTTGCTGTTGGCTCGTTCCGGTTCCGCGAATGTGCGCGAGGTGCGTGCGCAGGCCGCCGCCCATCCCGATGACGTGGAGGCGCAGCTCGCCGTGGCGGATATCGACATGATCGGCGGGCAGATCGCCGATGCCTTCGACCGTTTGCTGGACTTTCTGGCTGCCGGGCATAAGGCCGATCTCGATGTGGTGCGTCAGCGTCTGCTGGAATACTTCACCATCCCCGAGCCGGCCGATGAGCGGCTGAAGCGTGCCCGTCGCCGTCTGGCCACGTTGATGTACTGATATGCGCTGATCCGTCTGCCGGCCGTCTGCCGCTATTCCACGCGATTCGTTCCGAAGAACGGCGAGAAATGGGGGCCGTGTTCGCGCAGCTCCCGCTCATAGGATCCGGCCCATGTCCCATAGGGCATTGTGGCGAGCCCGTCGTTTGAGAATCGTCGGTCGTCGGTGATCTCGGACACCGCGAACCGTGGGATGACGAGGTTGGTGACCGGGCCGCTACGTTCCGCCTCGGCCACCACCAGCGGGGCGTTGACGCCGCCGAACACGTCGATGTTCCACCCGTCCTCGCCGATCCATGCGCTGTAACGGTTCTTGATGATCGGCGCACCGCCGCGCAGGACCAGTTCGGCGGCGATGTCGGGGTCGATCTCGCGCCCGGCTTCGTAGCGGGTGCCTCCTACGGACGGGCCCTTTACGGTGACGAACGCCTGCCTGAACGCGGATCGATGCGTTGTGAGCACGGCGATGGGATCGGTGCCCGCGGTCATCGACTCTCGCAGCGACGTGGCCTGCAGGCGGATGCGCAGCGCGTAATTGTCCTGATGCACGTAGTAGCTCTGCACAATGAGCAGCGGCGCGTCCCCGTCATCGAGTTCCGGTGGCAGAGCACGGCAGAAAAACCGACGTTCATATTCGAAATCGTCATGCATAATCTCATTGTATGGACATTATTCTGGGATGATTGGTTCGGCACGCCTGATATGACGCGGAATTCGGGCGGAATCTCAGCCGATGACCATGCGATGCCGTAGTATGGAGAAGTTGCTCGGAGCCAGTCCCCGGGCATTGGGTCCGTAGCTCAGTGGATAGAGCGTCTGTCTCCGGAACAGAAGGTCGTGGGTTCGAATCCCATCGGTCCCACAGGAACCATCGGCGTCGCCTCGCGAATTCACAAGGAAGAGAGCCACATCATGAGCGAAACAATGGAAGAAGTCGCCACCTCGTACGCCCCGGCCGCATTGGGCGCCTACAGCCAGGCCGTGAAGGCGAACGGCTTTGTGTTCGTGTCCGGCCAGCTGGGCATCGACCCCGCGACCGGCGAGTTGGCGGGCGAAACCGCCGGCGAGCAGGCGGCTCAGGCGCTGAAGAACATCAAGTGCATTCTCGACGCCGCCGGCACCGGCATCGAGCATGTGGTGCGCGCCACCATCTACCTGAAGAACGTTGAGGACTTCAAGGAGGTGGACGCCCGCTACGCCGAGGTGTTCATCGGCTCCGTCAAGCCCGCGCGCGTGGCTTTCGGCAACAACATGATCCCCAAGGGCGCGCTCGTCGAGATCGACGCCATCGCCGCGGAGTGATCCGGCGGCAGCCCCCCGACGGCCTCTGAGCCGTCCCGCGAACGGAACGGCACCGTTCGAGCTGTCTTCAGGCCCGGTATCCTTGGAAGAATGAGTCCTGAAGCACTAAGTGAACTGATTGCCAAGATTGCGCACAGCCTGGTTTCCGCGGGCGCCGCGGGCCAGCTGACCGAAGACCTGATTCCCCCCACCGCCAAATTCGCCGTGATGCGCCCCAAGGACCGCGCGCATGGCGACTGGGCGTCGAACGCCGCCATGCAGCTGGCCAAAAAGGCCGGCATGAAACCGCGCGACCTGGCTGAACTGTTCGCAGCCGAGCTCGCCAGGGACCCGGGCATCAAGTCCGTGGAAGTCGCCGGCCCCGGCTTCATCAACATCACCCTTGACTCCGCCTCCGCCGCCGCCATCGTCGATACGGTGCTCGAGCAGGGGGCCCGGTTCGGTCGCAACGACCATCTGGGCGGGCAGACGCTGAATCTTGAGTTCGTATCCGCCAACCCCACCGGCCCGATTCACATCGGAGGTACCCGCTGGGCGGCCGTGGGCGATTCCATGGCCCGCGTGCTCGAGGCCAACGGCGCCAAGGTGGTGCGCGAATACTACTTCAACGATCATGGGGAGCAGATCAACCGCTTCGCCAAGTCGCTGGTCGCCGCATGGGCGCGCGCCAACAATCTCGCAGACCGGGGATATGCCGCGGAAACGCCCGGAGACGGCTACAAAGGCGCGTATATCGACGAAATCGCCGCCCAGGTGCAGTCCCAGGCCGAAGCCGACGGCGTGGACCTGACCGCTCTGGAGCACCGCGACGGCGGCTTGGACGACAAGGGCCTGCCCCGCGGCGAGGAGGACACCGAGGTGCGCGAGGAGTTCCGCAAGCGCGCCGTGCCGATGATGTTCGACGAGATCCGCAAGTCCATGAAGGAATTCCGCGTGAACTTCGACGTGTGGTTCCATGAGAACAGCCTGTATGCGGATGGCGAGGTGGCCAAGGCCATCGAGGTGCTGCGTGAGCGCGGCGACATCTACGAGCGCGAGGGCGCCACCTGGTTCGCCTCCACCAAGCACGGTGACGACAAGGATCGTGTGATCATCAAGTCCAACGGCGAGTTCGCGTATTTCGCCGCCGACATCGCCTACTACTGGAACAAGCGCCACCGTGCCGCCAACCCGGCCGATGTGGCGATCTACATGCTCGGCGCCGACCACCACGGCTATATCGGGCGCATGATGGCCATGTGCGAGGCGTTCGGCGACAAGCCCGGCGAGAACATGGTGATCCTGATCGGACAGCTGGTCAACGTGCTCAAGGACGGCAAAGCCGTACGCATGAGCAAGCGAGCCGGCAATGTGGTGACCATCGACGATCTGACCGAGGCCGTGGGCGTGGACGCCGCGCGCTATTCGCTGGCCCGTTCCGACTACAACTCGCCGCTGGACATCGATCTGAACCTGCTGGCGAGCCACACCAACGACAATCCGGTGTACTACGTGCAGTACGCGCACGCCCGCTCCTGCAATGTGGACCGCAATGCCGCACAGGCCGGCATCGGCGTCGACAAGGCCGATCTGAGCCTGCTGGACACGGCCGCCGACGGCGAGGTGCTGGCCGAGCTCGCCCAGTGGCCGGCCACGGTGGCGCTGGCCGGCGACGCCCGCGCTCCGCATCGCGTCGCGCACTATCTCGAGGATCTCGCCGCCGCGTACCACAAGTGGTACAACGTGGAGCGCGTGGTGCCGATGAAGCTGACCGAACCCGAATCCCGTGGGGACGAGGAGGCCGTCAAGGCGCTTGACATCGCCAAGAACCCGTCGCCTGAACGCGCGGCGGCGCGACTCAAGCTCAATGACGCCGTGCGCACGGTGATCGCCTCGGGACTTGACATGCTCGGCGTGACCGCGCCCGACAAGATGTGAAAGCGAAGGACGATCCCCATGGCGATTTCTCCAATTTGGCCGGCCGCCAGCGCGATCAACGAGCGCGGCGAAGTCACCTTCCACGGCCGCAGCGCCGCCAGCCTGCTCGACGAGTTCGGCTCCCCGCTGTACCTCATCGACACCGATGAGGTCGACGAGCGTGCGCATCACTTCGTGCACGCCGCCGCCGACGCCTTCGCCAACTCCACCACACATGTGAGCTTTGCGGGCAAGGCCTTCCTGTCGAAAGAGATTGTGCGCATCGTCACCGCCGCCGGCATGCTCGTCGACACCTGCACGATGGGGGAGATGCGCATTGCCCTGGCGGCGGGTGCGCCGGGCCGCCGACTGGTGCTGCACGGCAACAACAAATCCGACGACGAAATCGCGCTGGCCATTGAGCGGGGCTTCGCCAAGATCGTGATCGATTCCCCCGACGAGCCGGCGCGCGTCGCCGCGATCGCACACCGTCTGGGCAAGCGCGCGCGCGTGATGCTGCGCGTCACCGCCGGCATCCATGCCGGTGGCCACGAATACGTCTCCACCGCGCACGAGGACCAGAAGTTCGGCGTGCCGCTGATGCCCGCCGGCGCCAAAGCCGACGTGCTGGAGGTGCTCGACCGGTTGGATGGCGTCACCCCGGCCGGTTCGAATGCGCGCGTCGCCAAGCGCATCGATGACGCCGCGTCCGGCGTTGAGACGACCGACTCCACCCTGGGTCACCGTGCCGAGCGCAGCCTGCAGTACAACGTCAAATATCCTTACGATTTGAGCCACGAAGAGGTCTCGAGCGCGGATCGTGCGCTCGCCGCCGCCATGGAAACCGTGGCGGACGGCCCGGCGCTCGCGGTGCTCAAGGACATCGCCTCGCATGCCGAGGATCTGGAATTGGTGGGCGTCCATTCGCATATCGGCTCGAATATCCACGATGCCGACGCCTTCATCCAGGCGGCGAAGCGCATGATGCTGCTGCGCAAAACCTTCTACGCCACCGATGCGATCACTTTGCCTGAGGTGGATTTGGGCGGCGGGTATTCCGTGGCCTATACCGATGGCGAGGACTCCATGGACATCGACGTGGAGCTCAAGCGCCTGGCCGATGCGGTGCATCGGGTGAACCGCGCACTCGGCATGCCCGAACCGGCGATCAGCTTCGAGCCCGGCCGCTGGATCGTCGCGCCCGCCGGCGTCACGCTGTATCGCGTGGGCACCGTCAAACCGGTGCATCTGTCCGATGGCACGGTACGCACCTATGTATCGGTGGACGGCGGCATGTCTGACAACATTCGTCCGGCTCTGTACGGCGCCGACTACACCGCGGTGCTCGCCAACCGCCCGGGTGCCGTCGAGACCGTGCTGGCGAGGGTCTGCGGCATGCATTGCGAGTCCGGGGACATTGTGGTGCGCAATGTGAGGCTTCCCGCCGACATCCGACGCGGTGACGTGCTGGCCGTCCCGGTGACCGGAGCATATGGCCGCACGATGGCCAGCAACTACAATCAGGCGCTTATCCCCGCCGTGGCCGCCGTTTGCGAGTCCGGAGCACATCTGCTGATGCGTCGCCAGACCATTGACGACTTGCTGTCCCTCGATATGGGCTGATTCGGTTGGCGGGCCGTTGCGCCGGCGGCCCGCCGGTGCCGTTGGCTCTTTCGCGCCGTTTGAGACGCCGGGAGCCACTGTCAGCTCAAATCCGTACACTGGAAACCGTCTCACCCTGTAACACAAAGGAGATTCTCGTGGCCGAGAACGTGCAGAACACCACCCCCATCCGCGTCGCCCTGCTGGGCGCCGGTACCGTCGGCTCCGCCACCGCCCGTCTGCTGGTCGAGCAGAAGGAGGAGTTGGGCAAGCGCATCGGCCGTCCGATCGAACTGGTCGGCGTGGCCTGTCTCGACCCCGATGAGGTGAATGTGCCGTGGATCGACAAGGCGCTGCTCACCACCGACACCGCGGATCTGTGCACCAGGGCCGATATCGTGATCGAGCTGATTGGCGGCACCACCGTGGCGCGCACCTTTGTGCTCAAGGCCATTGAATCGGGCGCGTCCGTCGTCACCGCCAACAAGGCGCTGCTGGCCAAGTACGGCCCCGAGATCTATCAGGCGGCGGCCGCCAAGGGCGTCGACATCTACTTCGAGGCGGCCGTGGGTGGCGCCATTCCGTTCCTGCGTCCGCTGCGCGAGTCGTTGGTCGGCGACAAGGTGACCTCGATGCTGGGCATCGTGAACGGCACCACCAACTACATTCTCGACGAGATGACCACCAAGGGCCTGCAGTTCGACGACGTGCTCAGGGACGCCCAGTCCAAGGGCTATGCCGAAGCCGACCCGACCGGCGACATCGAGGGCTACGACGCCGCCAACAAGGCGGCGATCATGGCGACGCTCGCCTTCCACACCAATGTCACCATCGACGACGTTTCGGTTGAGGGCATCACCAAGATCACCGCCGACGATATCGCCGCCGCCACCGCCGAGCACAAGGTCATCAAGCTGCTGGCCGTGGTGGAGAACGGCGAGGCCGGCGTCTCCGCGCGCGTCTACCCGGCGCTGCTGCCCGACACCCATCCTCTGGCCAGCGTGCACGGCTCCTTCAACGCCGTGTTCGTCAAGGCCGAGGCCGCCGACGACCTGATGTTCTATGGCCGTGGCGCCGGCGGCGCTCCGACCGCTTCCGCCGTGGTGGGCGATGTGGTGACCGAGGCCCGTCATATCGCCGCGGGCTGCACCGGTCCGGAAATCCCGATGTACAACAATCTGCCGTTCGCACCGGTGGAGGCCAGCCGCGCCGCCTTCGCCGTCCGCTTCCTCATCCACGACAAGCCGGGCGTGCTGGCCGCCATCGCCGCCGAATTCGCCAAACAGGGCGTGTCGATCAACGGTGTGAACCAGGATCTCAAGCCCACGCTGACCGACCCCGGATATGACGGCGAGATCCAGCAGCTGCGCGTGGTGACACATCCGACCGACGAAGCCACCCTGCGAAGGACGGTGCGGGCCGTGCAGGAGCTCGACTTCGTGACCGGCGATCCGTCTATCCTCAGGGTGCTGGACTGATGATGCCCGAGATCCATTCCGTCAAGGTCCGGGTGCCGGCCACCAGCGCCAATCTCGGTTCCGGTTTTGACGCCGTGGGATTGGCGCTCGAATACTACGACGAGCTTGAGTTCACGGTGAACCCCGATGCCGCCGACGTCGCCGCCCATATCGAGATCCATGGCGAGGGCGAACGGACTCTGCCCCGTGATGAGACGCATCTGGTGGTGTCCACCTTCCGCAAGGCATGCGAAACCTTCGGCCTGCGCAAATTCGGCTTCACGATGGTGGCGCATAATCGCATCCCGCAGGCTCGGGGCATGGGATCGTCCGCCGAGGCGATCGTCGCCGGCATCGCCGCCGCAGCTGGGTTTGCGCATCGCGGGGAACTGAATCGCGCCGCCATCTTCGATCTCGCGGCCCATGTCGAAGGCCATCCCGACAACGTCGCGCCCGCCGTCTACGGCGGTCTGACCGTTTCCTACGATTTCGAAACGGCGGAGGGCGTCGGCTCGGTGGCGATCGCCGGAGGCGAGCCGCTGAGAAGCGGTTTCCATGCCGTGAACTACCCGGTCGACCCGGCTGTCGACGCGTTCGTCTTCGTGCCCGATTACGAACTGTCCACCGAAAAGGCGCGCGAGGCGTTGCCCGCCCGGGTGTCGCATCAGGATGCCGTGTATAACGTGTCGCGCGTGGGACTGATGCCGGCGGCCATGAACCCCGCGTCGCTGGTTGCAGATGCCCGTGGCGCCGATCTCGCCGACCGCGCCAATGCGCTGTTGTTCGCCGCCACGCAGGATCGCCTCCATCAGCCGTATCGTGCGTCCCTCATGCCGCCGAGCACCGCGTTGATCGCCAAGTTCCGCAAGGCCGGATTCGCCGCCGCGGTGTCGGGCGCGGGCCCATGCGTGCTGGTGCTGCATTACGGCGATGCCGTCGGCGCCGTCGAGGAAGTGGCCCATGACGAGCTTGCCGGAGGCCATTGGCGCATGCTGCATCTGCCGGTGAACACCACGGGCGTGCGGATCGAACGCGTATAGACGGCTGTCGCCGCGTCGATGCGGTACAGTCTGTCATAAGAGGAACTTGAGTGGTTACGGGAGAAGTTGGTTTGCCATGTCGATTCCACTGATTCTGGCGTCACAGTCGCGCCCGCGCAGGGATGTGCTGTATAGCGCCGGCATTTGCGCCACAATTCGCGTGTCTCATGTTGACGAGCGCGCCGCGGTGGCCCATGAGGCCTCCCGGTTGGGAATAAGCGTCGACAAACTGCCGGTGCAAAGCCAGGTGCTGATTCTCGCCCAGGCCAAGGCGCGGTCGGTGTACCAAACCTACTGCGAAATCCGCCGGACCGCCGCCTCAGCCACCGGATCGCTGCAGGTGTGCCGCCCGCTGCAGGAGGGTTTCGACGTCATCGCGAGCAGCGAGCCGATTCAGCGGGCCATTGAACGGCATGGCGGTATGGCGACGCGCGAGGCCGGCCCATTGATCGTCGGTTGTGATTCCATGTTCTGCCTGGATGACACCGCCTATGGCAAACCGCATGATGCGGAGCATGCGCGCAAACGCCTGAAGCTGATGCGCGGACGCACCGGCACGCTGTGGACGGGCCATTGCGTCATCGATGTGGCCACCGGTCGCACCGTGCGCGCCGTCAGTCATGCCGAGGTGACGTTCTGCCGATACTCCGACCAGGACATCGACCGGTATATCGCCACCCAGGAGCCTTTGGAGGTGGCCGGGTCCTTCACCCTCGAGGGGTTCGGCGGCTCCTTCATCGATTCGATTCAGGGCGACCCCTCAGGCGTCATCGGGCTGAGTCTGCCCACCCTGCGCCGGTTGGTCGGGCAACTGGGCTATAGCATCACCGATTTGTGGAATCTGAACCGAGATCGGCGGTCCTCCGCCTCCGACGACGCCGACGCGCCGCGCGACAATGTGCATCAGCCCGGTGACGGATGGGTCGACTGTCCGTGCGGACACCGGCACTGGGGCGTGAACGGGGCCTCCGGCGTGTTGCTGGCTCGACGCGATGCCGCCACTGGCGCGGTGACGAAGGTGCTGATGCAGCATCGGGCCATGTGGAGCGCCGAAGGCGGTACGTGGGGGGCGCCGGGAGGCGCGACGGCCGATGGCGAAAGCCCTCTTGAGGGAGCCTTGCGCGAAAGCTTCGAAGAGGCCAATATCCGTCCCGAAGACATTGATGTGGTCGGATCCTATCTCGAGGACCACGGCCCATGGGGATACACTACGGTATTCGCCTTCGAAAAGCCCGGACACACCGTCGAGCCGCGCGCGAACGACGACGAAAGCATGGGCGTCGAGTGGATCGACATCGACGACGTGCCCAGCCACACGCTGATTTCGCCGATGCAGCGCGACTGGCCGCAGTTCGCCGCCAGACTCCAGCGGATCTCCGACGATATGCTGAACGCCGGGGTCAGCTGAGCAGCGCCGCGATGACGGCGATGAACACCGGCGAGGTCATGGTGGAGATCAGGATGCCGTCGCGGGCGAAGGTAAGGCCCACATTGTAACGGGCCGCATAGTTGTAGACGTTCTGGCCGGTCGGCAGCGCGGCAAGCACCACGCAGCCATAGAGCTCCACCCCGCGGAAGCCCATCACGAAGTAGGACAGCGCAAACGCGATGATCGGCATGATGATGTTCTTGAGCACCGCCACGGTGAAAATGGCCGGACGGTCGCCCCTCTCCTGCAGCGGCTTGGTGCCGCGCAGCGACATGCCGAACGCCATCAGAATCATCGGTACGGCCGAGTCGCCGATCATGTCGATCGGATCATACAGGAAATCCGGTATCACGAAGTATCCGGCTTTGGCGCTGATCGCCGAGATCGCAATGCCGCCGAGCGAACCGATGAGCAGCGGCTGATGCAGCGGCTGTTTGAGGATCTCCTTGGCCGATACCTTGCCCTTGGTGGTCACGTCGAGCACCGTCAGACCGATCGGCGTGAACAGCGCCTGCTGCATCACCAGAATCGGCGCCACCAGCGCGGGATTGCCCAGAATATAGGTCGCGACCGGCAAGCCGATGTTATTCGAATTGAGATACAGCGAATTCAGCGCGCCGATGGTGGCGTCCGGCGCCTTCATGTGGAAGAACATGGCGTTCAGCAGCAGGAAGAGCGCTCCGACCAGTGCCGCGGACAGGAACGCCACCAGCAGGCTCGGGTGGAAGATGTCGCCCAGCGGCTGCTTGGACAGAATCGCGAACATCAGACATGGGCTGGACACAAAGAAACTGAACCGGTTCAGCACCATTTGCGCGGTTGGCCCGCCGATGCGGAACCGAGCCGCCACATAACCGGTGCCGATGACGATGCCGATGACACAGAATCCCTCCATGGCGCTTAACAGACCTGGCATCCGATCGCTTCCCTTTCACCTGACGCGCGTTCAACGCGTCGCACAATTGGAACAATACACTGCTGATAGCCATCTCAGTGTGTCACATATCCCCGCATTGCGGGCATCCATCTCATAACGTAGGCATGGATTGATACATTGGGGCCATGAGCAATACGAACGCCTCGGAACATATCGGCATAGCATTCGACCCCACGGTCGGCCGTCAGGACGCGTTGAACGCGTTGCTGGAGCAGATTATGGGATCGTATTCCGTCAGCGATGACGAGGGTCCGCTGGCCGACGCGGTGGAGGAGTTCCTGACCGCCCGATGCCCGCATCTGAAGGTTCTGCGTCACGGCGACACGATTGTCGCGTCCACCCATGCAGGGCGTGATCGGCGCGTGCTGCTCGCCGGCCACCTCGACACCGTGCCCGTCATCGACAACTTCCCGCCGAGATGGCTGGAACCCGGCGACCCGCTGATCCGCGCGGAAATCGCCCGGGACCATCCGAATGATCGCGTGATGTGGGGTCGGGGCGCCACCGACATGAAGGCGTCCGACGCGGTGATGTTGTATCTGGCCGCCACGCTTGTCGAACCGCGCTGCGACCTGACCTACGTGTTCTACGACCACGAGGAGGTGGCCGCCGAAAAGAACGGTCTGAGGAAAGTCGTCGAAGCGCATCCCGATTGGATTCGCGGCGATTTTGCGATTATCGGCGAGCCGACCGGCTGCGGCATCGAAGGCGGATGCAACGGCACGATACGCTTCGACGTGATCTGCCATGGCGTGGCCGCGCATTCCGCCCGCGCATGGATGGGCGACAATGCGATTCACAAAGCCGCCGACGTGCTCAACCGGCTCAATGCGTATGAGCCCTCAACCGTGCATGTGGACGGGCTGGACTACCGTGAGGGCCTCAACGCGACCTTGATCTCCGGGGGCAACGGCACCAATGTGATTCCGGATTGGTGCCGTGTGCACGTGAACTACCGCTTCGCTCCGGATAAAACGCTGGAGGAGGCCAAGGCGCTCATGATGGGCGCCGATGCGGGCGCCGAGCTGGGCAATGGCGAGCATGTGGCCACAGGCGGCGTGTTCGAAGGATTCGGCATCGAGATGAAGGACGAATCCCCCTCGGCCCGCCCGGGTATGAACGACCCGTTCGCCATCGCCCTGGCCGATCTGGTCAGGCGACGCACCGGGCGCGAGCCGATGGCCAAACTCGGATGGACCGACGTGGCGAGATTCTCGCAACTCGGCATCCCGGCCGTCAATCTCGGTGCGGGCGATCCGCTGCTGGCGCATAAACATGACGAGCAGGTGCCGGAATCCGATCTGACGCTGCTGGCGGGCATTCTCGAGGATGCGCTGAAATAGCGGCGCGCTCCCCCGGTGCCGGCGGTCCAAAACACGCATGGCGCCGAGAGGGACGCATCGTGTGTCATACTGGAGGGCGGTGGTTCTGCATGGCCACCCAAACCCGTGAAGGCGTCGATCCCCTTGCGCAAGGAAGCAGCCCCAGGTCGGCTGCGCGCGTGAGCGCCGGTGTCCGCTTTTGCGATGGAGAAGCTTTTGTAGTGAATCTCGGACGATGCGCTCGGATGCGCGGCCGCGGTGAGAGCGCGGCGTGACAATCGGACCGGGACCTGACCGGCGGCCCGATGCAGCGTGCCGTGAGGAGCATCGTGCCCAGAATAAGCAAAGACGGCTTCGATTCCACCGAAGCCGATGCCAGTGTAACCAATTCCAATGCCGCCGCCGATTCGAATTCGACGTCCGCTGCGGCTCCTCGGCGTCGCAGGGGAGGCCGTCGTGTGGTGCGCGTGGCCGGCGAGGCCGGCGCCGCTTTGCCGATGCATGTGGAGCAGCCGCAATTCGAAGAGCCTGTGCTGCCGTCCCGTGCCCATGCCGCCGCCTCCGGTTCGGGCGAAAGCGCCAGGGATCGTCATGAGCGCGCGCTTGAGGCGGTTGGGGATCTGCCGTTCCTTCGCGGCTCGGGCGTTGCCGGCAAGTCCTCCGGCTTGGATGCGTCCGGCTCCGCGGCCTCGGCGCCTCGGCGCGCCGCGCGTCCGATGACTTCGCTCCTGTTCCAGGAGCCTGTGCTGCCGTCCCGTGCCCATGCCGCCGGTTCTTTTGCGAGTGACGATGGCGACGACGCCGATCGCGAGGACGCGGGTATGTCGAATGCCCGCAGGTCTCGTCGCCGTCGCGCCACGCGCTTGATCGACGACGATTTCGGCATTGAGCTGCCGGACCCTCGCGATGTGCGCAAGGCGCGTGAAGAGCGGGCGGATGACGAGACGGATGACGAGACCGACGGCTCGAAGGGTGCGACTCGTGGCGGCGAGGAGCCCCGTCGTCGCCGCTCCTCCGATGAGCACGCCGGTTCCGGTCGCCGCGGCGGTCAGTCGCGCGTCTCGCATGATGAGGAATACGATCCCGACAACGACACCCGCCGCGCCCGCCGCAGCCGTCGCCTGAACGCGCAGGAGCGCCGCGCCGCCGCCGAGGTGGAGCAGATCGAACAGGACCTCGAATACGACGACATCACCTACGCGCCGATCGACACGGAGTCGGGCGACGAGTCCTCGGATTCCCCTGGCGACAAGGATCGCGAGGAGACGGTGACGCGTCGTCGCCGTCGCCGCCGAGCAGGCCATGACTCCGAAGCCTCTGCGGGCGATTCGACCGGTGCCGGTCATTCCGAGCGGGAGGATGAGGAAGAGTCGGGCGTGACGCGTCGTCGCCGTCGCCGCCGCGGCTCCCGTGTGGCGGAGGACGAGGAGGAGACTCCGCTGATTCGTCGTTCGCGCAAGCAACAGTACATCGATGAGATCACCGACATCGAGGGCTCCACACGTCTTGAGGCGAAAAAGCAGCGTCGCCGTGACAATCGCCGCGAGCGTTCCCGCCAGTCGCAGCTGATGGAACAGGATTTCCTGGCGCGTCGCGAGAACGTGGACCGCCTGATGGTGGTTCGCGAAAAGGAACACCATACCCAGATCTCGGTGATCGAGGACAACGTGCTGGTCGAGCATTACGTCTCCGACATCCAGGAGGTTGCCACGGTGGGCAACATCTACCTTGGACGCGTGCAGAACGTGCTGCCGAGCATGGAGGCCGCGTTCGTCGACATCGGTCAGGCACGCAACGGCGTGCTGTATGCCGGCGAGGTCAACTGGGACGCCACCCGTCTTGACGGCCAGCCCCGCCGCATCGAACTCGCGTTCAAGTCCGTCGACCCGGTGCTGGTGCAGGTCACCAAGGATCCGATCGGCCACAAGGGGGCCCGTCTGACCAGTCAGGTCACACTGGCGGGGCGTTTCCTGGTGCTGGTGCCCTCGGGCGGCATGACCGGCGTGAGCCGCAAGCTGTCCGAGCGCGAGCGCAGCCGGCTGAAGACGATCGTCAACAAGATCGCGCCGAAGGACATGGGCGTGATCATTCGCACCGCGGCCGAAGGCGCTTCCGAGGAGGCCATCACCAAGGATCTTGAGAATCTGGTGAAGCAGTGGGAGCGCATTTGCGCCAAGCGCGAGGAGTTCTGGCACGGCAAGCGTCCCAAGCTGCTGCAGGGCGAGCCCGACGTGGCGATTCGCGTGGTGCGCGACATCTTCAACGACGACTTCAACAAGCTCATCGTCGAGGGCGACAAGGTCTACGAGCGCATTGAGGAATACCTCGACACCATGGCCCCCGATCTGCGGGACAAGCTGGAGAAGTGGGATCCCGCCGAGCATGAGGGCAAGGACGTGTTCGACAAGTGGCAGATCGACGGTCAGCTGCGCAAGGGCATGGAGCGGCAGGTATACCTGCCGTCAGGCGGTTCGCTGGTGATCGACCGCACCGAAGCCATGACCACGATTGACGTGAATACCGGCCGGTTCATCGGCAGGGGCAAGTCGCTTGAGGAGACGGTGACCCGCTGCAATCTCGAGGCGTCCGAGGAGATCGCCCGTCAGCTGCGCCTACGTGACATCGGCGGCATGGTCATGATCGACTACGTCGATATGGTGATGCCGGCCAACCGCGACCTGGTGCTGCGTCGCCTGGTGGAGTGCCTGGCCCGCGACCGAACGAAGCATCAGGTGGCCGAGGTCACCTCGCTGGGCCTGGTGCAGATGACCCGCAAGCGCGTGGGCCAGGGGCTGGTCGAGGCGTTCTCCGAAGAATGTCCCACCTGCAAGGGTCGTGGGTTCATCCTGCACGACGAGCCGACCGTGTCCGCCTCGTACGACGACCCGTATGCCCTGAAGGGCGGCGACCCGTTCGTCAAGACGAACAAGCATGGCCATGGCACCAGCGTTCCCAAGGAGACCACGCCGCAAGGCTCCAGCGCCGATGTGAAGGCCAAGCTGGCCCAAATCGCCGCGGCGGCCGTGGCAGCGAACCGCACCGACGACGAAGAGTGAAACCGCGGGCGTGTCGTGCTTGACACGCCCGGCAGTTCGGTTTGACCAAGTACGTGGTGTGGTGTAAGTTTGATAGTCGGTGTCTGGCCGCGGGCTCGGTGCGTCAGGCAGGAAGCTTTCCAAGTCAATAAAGGATAGATTATGTACGCGATTGTGAAGGCCGGTGGCCATCAGGAAAAGGTTGAGGTTGGTGACGTCATTGCCGTCAACCGTCTCGCTGCCAAGAAGGGTGAGACCGTGGAATTTCCGGTCGCTCTCGTGGTGGATGGCGCCAAGGTGACGCTGGCCGCCGCCGATCTCGCCAAGGTCTCCGTCAAGGCCGAGGTCGTTGACGACGAGGCCAAGGGCCCGAAGATCAACATCCAGAAGTTCAAGAACAAGACCGGCGTCGCTCGTCGCAAGGGCCATCGCCAGCAGCTGACCACCGTGAAGATCACGGCGATCGCCTGAGACTCAAAGGAAGGAATCAGACATGGCACATAAGAAGGGTGCGTCCAGCTCTCGCAACGGTCGCGATTCAAAGCCCCAGTACCTTGGCGTCAAGAAGTTCGGCGGCGAAGCTGTGGTGGCCGGCAACATCATCGTGCGCCAGCGTGGCACCAACTTCCACCCGGGCCACAATGTGGGTCTCGGCAAGGACCATACGCTGTTCGCCCTCGCCGACGGCACCGTGAAGTACGGTGTGCGTCGCGATCGCAAGGTTGTGGACGTCATCGCCGCCTGAGACTGGCAACTGGTCGTATAGACGTATCAACCGCATTCGTGCTTCGGCATGGGTGCGGTTTTTCATATCGATGGACTGCCGCGGTTTGGCGCGGTATGTCTGGGCATGGGACCGGAAGAGCCGTTCATGGGTGAACGGTACAGTGGAGCAATATGAGTGATTTTGTGGATCGGGTAACCGTTCATGTGAAGGGCGGCGATGGCGGCAACGGGTCCGCCGGCGTGAGGCGCGAGAAATACAAGCCGCTGGCGGGGCCGAATGGCGGCGACGGCGGCGATGGCGGCTCGGTGGTGTTCGTGGCGGACAGGAACACGACCAGTCTGCTGGACTATCGGTTTATGCCGCATCGTGTTGCCGATAGCGGCACAATGGGCTTGGGGGACAACAAGGACGGTTCCAAAGGCGCGGATCTGGCGCTTCCGGTGCCCTGCGGCACGGTGGTGTTCGACAAGAAGGGGCGCGTGCCTCTGGCTGATCTGAGGCATCCGGGCGACCGCTTTGTGGCGGCGGCCGGTGGCGCCGGCGGTCTTGGCAATGTGTCGCTGGCCAATAAGACCCGTCGCGCGCCGGGTTTCGCGCTGCTGGGGGAGCCCGGCGAGGAACGCGACGTGCTGCTCGAGCTGAAGTCGATTGCCGATGTGGCGCTGGTGGGATTCCCCTCGGCCGGCAAGTCGAGCCTTATCGCCGCGATGAGCGCCGCCAAGCCGAAGATCGCCGACTATCCCTTCACCACGTTGGTGCCGAATCTTGGCGTGGTGATGGCCGGAGACAGCCGCTATACCATTGCCGATGTGCCGGGTCTGATTCCAGGGGCGAGCCAGGGCAAGGGACTGGGCTTGGAATTCCTGCGCCATATCGAGCGCACGGAGATCATTGCGCATGTGATTGACTGCGCCACGCTTGAGCCCGGGCGCGATCCCATGAGCGACTACGAGGCCTTGGAACGCGAGCTGGCACAGTACGCCGATTCGCTTGATCTGCCGCTTGGGGCGATTCCAATCGCCGAGCGGCCGCGCGTCATCATCCTCAACAAGGTCGACATGCCCGAGGCCAAGGAGCTGGCGGAATTCGTACGGCCCGAGTTCGAGCGGCTCGGTCTGCCGGTGTTCGTCATCTCCACCGCCTCCCATGAGGGCCTCAAGGAGTTGAATTTCGCGTTGGCGAAGCTGGTGAAGGAGCTGCGTGAGCGGGTTGCGGAGCGTGAAGACGCCGCGGAGGCCGAGCGCGTGGTCATCAAGCCGCTGGAATCGCCGAGGATCAGTCGGCGCTCCCCGGCCGGCAGGAATGCGCTCGAGTTCGCCATCCAACGAGAAGAGGGGGATGACGGCCATCCGCTGTTCGTGGTTACCGGCGTCAAGCCCGAGCGCTGGGTGCTGCAGACGAATTTCGACAATGACGAGGCCGTGGGCTATCTGGCCGATCGTCTGGCCAAACTCGGCGTCGAGGATGAGCTGCGTCGCAAGGGCGCCCGGCCCGGCGACACCGTGCAGATCGGTCGCGGTGCCCGCGCCGTTGACTTCGACTGGGATCCGACGATTGCGGCCGGCGCCGAATTGCTGGATGGATCGCAGCTGGGCGCACGCGGCAAGGACCTGCGACTGCAGACCGAGGACGGGTATGCCAAGCGGCGCACCAACGCGGAGCGTCGCGAGCAGTACAAGGCGATGATGGACGCCAAAACCGCGGTTCGCGCCGCGATGGAGGCCGAGCGCAAGGCCGGTCACTGGGCGGATCCGTCGGTTGACGACGATCGCCATGACGAACGGAGCTTGTTCGGCCGCGGCGAGGACGTGGATGCCGATGACGCGGACGGCGATGAGGACGACGGGCGGCGCTAGAGCGCGTCGCCATTGCATGCCGCAATCGCAATCGCGCAGTGAATGGGGGAGCAGGGACATATGAGCACGCCGAGCCAAAGAGATGTTCGCATGGCGGTGGCCGAGGCGCAGACCGTGGTCGTGAAGGTTGGTTCGAGTTCGCTGACCACGCAGTCCGGCCATCTTGACCCCACGCGGCTGTCCTCGCTGGTCGCCGCGCTGGCGCAGGTCAAGCTCATGGGCGGTCGTGTGGTGCTGGTGTCGTCGGGCGCCATCGCCGCGGGCTTCGGCCCGTTGGGATTTGCGTCCCGCCCTCGCGACGTGGCCACGCAACAGGCCACGGCTGCCGTCGGGCAGGGGCTGTTGATGAGTCAGTACGAGACCGCTTTTTCGCAGTACGGCATTCGCGTGGGGCAGATCCTCATCACCGCCGAGGACACCATTCGCCCGCAGCAGTACCGCAATGTGCAGCGAACGCTGGACCGGCTGCTGGATCTCGATGTCGTGCCGATTATCAACGAGAATGATTCCCTGGCTTCCAACGAGATCCGTTTTGGCGACAATGACCGGCTTTCCGCGCTGGTCGCCAATCTGGTGCGCGCCGACGCCTTGGTGCTGCTGACGGACGTGGATGCGCTGTACACCGCTCCGCCGAAGGATCCCGCGGCGCGTCGTATCGGATTCGTGCCCAATGTGGTTGCGACCCTGGGCAAGGTGACCGTGACGGGCAGCTCGTCCGGCGTGGGCACCGGTGGCATGATCACCAAGCTGGAAGCGGCTCGCGTGGCCGCGGTGTCGGGCATTCCCACGGTGCTGACCTGCGCGTCGAACGCCGGTCCCGCCCTGATGGGCGATCCGGTGGGCACCGCCTTCGCTCCCGTGAAGCATCGCGGCACCTCAAGACGGCTGTGGATCGGGTTCGCTGCGGCGCCGCGTGGCACGCTGACTGTGGATGAGGGTGCTTCCAAGGCCGTGCGTGGTGGCCGGGCGAGTCTGCTCGCGGCCGGTACCGTGGGCGTGAACGGCGAATTTTCCGCGGGCGACCCGGTGTGGATCGCCGACGAATCCGGCCGTCATTTGGCCAAAGGGCTGTCGGGATTCGATTCCGAGGAGATTCCTCAGATGCTGGGGCGCACCACGGCCCAGCTGAAGCGTTTTCTCGGTGAGGAATACGCTCATCCGCTGGTGCATCGCGATAATCTGGTGCTGGTGTAGGCTTCATCTCTGCCAAATTTGGCAGATCGTGCTTGGTAGAGCGTCCGTTGGGCGGCTGTATGGCTTGTTCTGCCAAATTTGGCATGACCATGGCACGTCATGGCTATGGCGTGATTAGGCGTGCCATGACTGTGGACGTGACTGACTATGGCGCGACTATGAAACGAAAGCGTCGGGATGACGTGGGACAGCGATACGCTAGACGTCATGACTGTGGCTGACTGGCAAAACCTAAGTGACCGTATCAACAATGTAGCTCCGAGTGCGACGCTGGCCGTCGATTCAAAGGCGAAGGCAATGAAGGCCGCCGGCGTGGACGTGATCGGATTCGGGGCGGGGGAGCCTGATTTCCCCACTCCCGGAACTGTGGTGGACGCGGCGGTACGGGCTTGCCGCGAGCCGCGCAACTACAAGTACACTCCCACCGCCGGCCTGCCCGAGCTGCGTGAGGCAATCGCCGCCAAGGTGCTGCGCGATTCCGGCTATGAGGTCACCCCGGATCAGGTGGTGGTCACCAATGGCGGCAAGCAGGCGGTCTATGAGACGTTCCAGATCCTGTTGAATGACGGCGACGAGGTGATCATTCCCACGCCGTTTTGGACGAGCTATCCCGAGGCCGTCAAACTGGCTGGTGGCAAACCGGTTGAGGTGTTCGCGGGCGCCGATCGTGGATTCGAGCCCGATGTCGACGCCATCGAGTCGGCCCGTACCGAACGCACCAGGGCGATTATCGTCACTTCGCCGAATAATCCGACAGGTGCTGTGTGGAGCCGCGAAACCATTGCGGCTATCGGCAAGTGGGCAGTCGAGCACCATGTGTGGGTGATTTCCGACGAGATCTACGAGCACCTCAACTACGATGGCGCCAAAACCGCGTATATGGGCGTCGAGGTGCCCGAAGTGCGTGATCAGCTGATCGTGCTTAACGGCGTCGCCAAAACGTACGCCATGCCCGGCTGGCGCGTTGGCTGGCTGGTGGCTCCGGTCGCGGTGGCCAAGGCTGCCGCCAAGCTGCAGGGACATCTGAGTTCCAATGTGTCCAATGTGCCGCAGCGGGCCGCTCTGGCTGCGGTCGCCGGTCCCCTCGATGAGGTGCATATGATGCGCGAGGCCTTCGACCGTCGCCGTCGGACCATCGTCGCGGCGCTTAACGACATTCCGGGCGTCTATTGCCCGGCTCCCACCGGCGCGTTCTATGCGTTTCCGGATGTCAGCGGTCTGCTGGGCAAGCCGTTGGGGCCGAGGGGCACGGTGTCCGACACTTCGTCCGATCTGGCTGCCGCGCTGTTGGATGAGGCGCATGTGGCGGCGGTGCCGGGTGAGGCCTTCGGGGCGCCTGGCTATCTGCGTTTCTCCTATGCGTTGGCGGATGACCAGCTCGTTGAGGGCATGCGTCGTTTCAAAGCCTTCGTCGAAGCCTGATCGCACGGTCGTCGGCGTGTCCCGCGATTGTGAGACGCGCCGACGTGCTCGATTGGACAGGGATGGCGAAGACTGCTATTGTGACCTCTTGGCGGTTTTGACCCGTCTACGCAAGTGTCTGTGAGATGTTCACGGCTTGCTGCTAGGATGGGCAAAGTTCCACTTAGGGAAGTGGCGCAATTGGTAGCGCAACGGTCTCCAAAACCGTAGGTTGTGGGTTCGAGTCCCGCCTTCCCTGCCACGTTTTCTCTGCAGTCGATCAACAAAGGACGAGTATGGCAAAGGCATCCGAAGCTGAAAAGGCGGCCAAGCCGAACGTTTTCATGCGCATCGGCCTGTTCATCAAGCAGATCGTCGATGAATTGCGTAAGGTCGTCACCCCCACCGGCAAGGAGCTGGCGGGCTGGTCGTTTGCCGTGTTCATTTTTGTGCTGTTGCTCATGGCTTTGGTCACGGCTATGGATTTCGGCCTGGGCAAGCTTGTGATGTTTCTGTTCGGCTGATGAGCCGTATAGTGTCGTGAAGGTACAGGTATGACTGACGAAGTGAATCTGAACAACATTCCGCAGGATGACGAGGTGACTGAGACCCAGGTCGACCTCGGCTCCGCGGATGCCGCGGGTGCGGCCGCCGCTGCCGCCGAGGCGTCCGAACCAGCCCAGCCGGTCGCCAGCCTGGAAACGCCGAGCGCTCCCTTCGGTGAGGACGACGAGCATGAGGAGAATCTTTCGGAGGAGGCCGAGGAGCAGGACGCCGGGCAGAAGGCCGTCGCCGAATTCTCCAAGTCGCTGCGGTCCCTCGAGGGCAAATGGTATGTGCTGCACACCTACTCCGGCTATGAGAAGCGCGTGAAGGCCAACGTCGAGTCCCGTATCGCCAGCTTCGGCCTCGAGGATCAGATCTTCCAGATCGAAGTCCCGATGGAAGAGGTCGAAAAGCACACCGAGAAGGGCAAGAAGGTCATCACCCGCGTGCGCGTGCCCGGTTATGTGCTGATTCGCATGTGGCCCGATGAGAATGCGCGTCGTATCGTGCGGGAAACCGAGGGCGTCACCGGCTTCGTCGGCCCGACCAAGGATCCGGCGCCGCTGTCCCGCAAGGAAGTCGTCTCGATGATGGCTCCGATGATTGCTTCCGAGGCGTTGAAGCAGGCCGGTGACAAGCCCGCCGCCGCCAAGAAGCGTACGGTGGAGGTCGCCTACTCGGTTGGAGATCAGGTCACCGTCACCGACGGTCCGTTCACCACGATGTCCGCCGTGGTCTCCGATGTGGAACCCACCACGCAGAAGCTCACTGTGCTGGTGTCCATCTTCGGCCGTGACACTCCGGTGGAGCTGGGCTTCGATCAGGTTCAGAAGCTCGACTGATCGACTACATCGACTACATATCGTTCATACTGACGGGGGAATGCGCTATGGCGCGTCCCCCGTTTTGTTGTGGCTCTTGGTTCCGATACGGGTTCTTTGGCTTGGCTCCCGCGGCTGGCCCCTGCAGTACCCCTCCATGGAGCGTTTCCCACGGCATGGCGGTACGGTCCTGCGGTCCGCTGTCGCACGACGGAGTTGTCCAGCGGCACGCGCACAATAGGAAGGCTTGTGTCTGGAGGGGAGACCCGCTAGCACAGCACAGCAATATAAGCTGCGGGAGGAGACCGCGCGAACGTTGCGCAGGTATGTGAACTTGGAGGCCAAGTTTCGGGTAGTCCGGCAACGGCAACGCACGGCGACCGTCAGCACCGCGTTATAGAAAGAAGAACCATACTATGGCTCCCAAGAAGAAAGTCTCCGCGCTGATCAAGCTGCAGATTCAGGCTGGCAAGGCCAACCCGGCCCCGCCGCTGGGCCCTGCGCTGGGTTCGCACGGCGTCAACATCATGGACTTCTGCAAGGCCTACAACGACCAGACGAAGGACAAGATGGGCCAGGTGATCCCTGTTGAGATCACCGTGTACGAAGATCGTTCCTTCACCTTCATTCTGAAGACCCCGCCGGCAGCCGCTCTGCTGCTCAAGGCCGCCGGTATCCAGAAGGGTACCGACAACCCGCTGACCCACAAGGTTGGCTCCGTCACCAAGGATCAGGTCCGTGAGATCGCCCAGATCAAGATGGAGGACCTGTCCGCCCGCGATATCGAAGCCGGCATGAAGATCATCGAAGGCACCGCCCGCTCCATGGGCATTACGGTGACCGACTGAGAGGAGAAGGACTGATGGTTCAGCGTTCCAAGAAGTACCGCGAGGCCGCCGAAAAGGTCGATCGCAACAACCTGTACACCGCCAATGAGGCCATTGCCCTGATCAAGAGCTTCCCGGCCTACAACTTCGACCAGACCGTCGAGGCCGTCTACCGTCTGAACGTGGACCCGCGCAAGGCCGATCAGCTGGTGCGCGGCACGGTCAACCTGCCCCACGGCACCGGCAAGACCGCCAAGGTCCTCGTGTTCGCCCGTGGTCCGAAGGCTACCGAGGCCCTCGAGGCCGGCGCCGACGAGGTCGGCGATGACGATCTGATCGCCAAGGTTCAGGGCGGCTACCTCGACTTCGACGCCGTGGTCGCCACTCCGGACATGATGGGCAAGGTCGGCCGTCTGGGCCGTGTGCTTGGTCCTCGTGGCCTCATGCCGAACCCGAAGACCGGCACCGTGACCATGGATGTGGCCAAGGCCGTCGCCGACATCAAGGGCGGCAAGATCGAGTTCCGTGTGGACAAGAACGGCAATCTGAGCTTCCTCATCGGCAAGCTCTCCTTCGACGAGAAGGCTCTGGACGAGAACTTCAAGGCCGTGGCCGACGAAGTCAAGCGTCTGAAGCCCTCCACCGTCAAGGGCCGCTACATCACCAAGGCCACGATCACCTCCACGATGAACCCGGGCGTGCCGGTTGATCCGGCCACTCTCGCCTGATTCGAGGTTTTCATATCGGTAAGGGGCCGGCTTCCCATTGCGGGAGTCGGTCCTTTTCGTTGCTTGGTGTTGAGTGCTTGGTATTGATCGATATGCCGGATCCTGATTTCTTTCACCCATAGAATTTGGCGTTTTTCCAACAGGTTCTATGGGTGAAAAGCTTGTTAGTGACAGGTTGTATGGGTGAAACCCTATGACCCGCTGTCAGAAACACATTTTGGTCTATAACCCCCGGATGGTTTTCATTGATGTGCGATCGTTGCGTTTTCCGCAGTCGCAAGCGGGAGCGGGGAACATGGAGCAGCGTTCAGAGCGATCTGGACAACCTTACTGGGGCAATCTCATTTGGATGGCTGCGCATCCATGACGCGCCCGATGGCGATGGCGGTGGTGAGCACATACGCTTCGCGGGGGGTGAGCGGATCCCATCCGGTCAGCTCCACGGACCGCTTCAAACGGTATCGCACGGTGTTGGGATGCACGTTGAGTTCGCGTGCCGTGGTCTCCAGCGAACTGCCGGATCTCAGGAAGGTCGCGACTGTGGCAAGCAGCGGATTGTCGGCGGCTTGCTCGCTTGGCGCGTTCGCCGACTCACCCGCGTTGCGCAGCGAGCAGTAAACGGTGCGGTACAGTTCCATGCGGGCATCCTCGTCGCCGAATAACGCGCGTTCCGGCAGCGCGTCGTCGGCCCGCAGCGGGCGATGCATCTCGTTGAGGGCCGGAATGACGGCGATGGTGCTGAGTGCGGCGCGAATGGTGGCGGACGCCCCCTCGATGCCGTGGCGCAGGGGCCCGAGGCATACCGGCTTTCGATCGTCGAATTGGCCGAGCAGCGCGTCGCAGAGTCCCTCTGGGGTGTTGCCGCTTCGTGGGTCGATGAGCATGATCATCATGTTGTCGTGATAGCTCATCACGCATTCGCCTCCCATCTGGCGTATGGCCATGCGAAGGTGTCGCTGCGCGAGCGCCGAGCCGATGCCGTCGTTGTTGTCGTCGCTGCTTTCGGCCCGGATGGATCCGATCACGGCGAAGCAGTCGTATTCCGCGGGCCATCCCAGCATGCTGAGCCTGCTGGCGACATGATGGTCGGTGACGCCGTCGATCAGATCCTCGATGGCCAGCGCCTCCAGCCGGGCGTCCCAATCACCGCGTGCCTCCGCCGACGACGCGTACACGTTGGCCGCGGAGAACGCCACTTCGCGCGCGTAATACAGCATCGCGTTGCGGGTGACTTCCTCTTTGCCGCGTCTGGCTAATTTGCCGACGTTGCGCTCGAGAATGCTGACGATGAGGCGCGTGACCTGCAACGCCTGCTTGAGGGTGATTGATTTGGTGAATTCCAGCGGTGCGACGAAGAAGATATGGTCCGTGGACGGCGTGCTTGTTTTGTGGAGCGGGGAGTAGACGGTGGCGTTGAGCCAGGCGAGAAAATCGGAGACGGCCGTTTCGATGATGAGATTGAGCTGATCGCGGTCGGCCGGCGTGAGCGCCTTATACCAGTCGAGATCCTTGTCGAGATGCCGCTCCGCCTTGTCGACCACCTGCCAGGCCTCGTCGGGCAATTGCGGATGCGTGGTGGTGCGCCCGACCCTGTGCGCACTGTAGGCACGGGCGAGGTCCTCGGGTTCCAACCCCGCCGAACGACGATTGCGGCCGGTCCGGGGGGCTGGGGGCGCGGACGCGCGGACGGCATCCGGCGCGGCTTCGCCCGATTTGCTGCCGGTAGTCCACGGTATCCACGAATTCACATCAGCATAGTGTAGTTCAGATCGCCCGTTTCGTCAGCGGCGTAGCCTGTCGATACCCATCACCGAGGCGGTGGCGACAAGGGCCTTGATGACGTCGCCGATCACAAAACCCATGGAGGCGGTCGCCACGGCGGTGAAGGAAACCCCCGTAACCGCCGACTGGACCAGGAACCCAATGGCGTACACCACCGCGACGCAGCCGATCAAAGCGGCGGCGAAGGAGCGCAGCGCGCGAAGCCATGATGCGACTGTGGCATTGCGGTCGCCACGCAGCAGGGTCGTGACGATCACACCTGGCAGGAATCCAATGAGAAAACCGGCTGAGGGGCCGAACAGCGCCGTCGTGGACGCGCCGCCTGCGAACACCGGCAGCCCCGCGGCGCCGGCGGCGAGGTAGACGGCCATGGAGGCGGCGCCCTCGCGCCAGGTCAGTGTCAGAGCGGCAAGCATCACCACAAAGGTCTGCAGGGTGATCGGTACGGGCGTGCCGGGAATCGGGATCTCACCGGCGGCTGTGGCGCCCCACATCAGGCCGGCGAACAGCAGCACTCGGGCCGCGCCGGCGAGCCGGCGCCGGGTCGAGGAGCCGGCGGCTCCGGAGGATGCGGCCGTGGCGGCCGTGGTTGTGTGTCGGTTGGCGACGTACATGGGTTCCCCTTGCATGTGTGGTGCGGAAAGCGTATGCGTCCAGGCTGCGGACGTATCGTCATCCTACGGACGGGTAGCTTACGAAGGCGTTTGTGAGTTTCCACAAATCACGATGATGTTTTTTGTTGAGCTCGTCCATACGCCCGTCGTCGTCGTGCGCATAGCGTGGACCTCATGACTCGATATGCGCACAATCCGACGCTGCCCGCTGAGGCGATGCCGGAACCGCGGTGGCCCATGCCTCTCAGCGCGGGGGCCGCGGAGGGCTTCCGACTGTTTGGCGTCGTGACCTCCACGAACGCCGTGCTGCGCGAGTGGTGCCGCGAGGGCGATGCTTTCATCACCGGGCTGCTGCGCGCGCAATCCGCCGGCTCCGCATGCCAGCCGTCGGTGGGCATGGTGGCCGCCGATATGCAGACGGCGGGTCATGGGCGTTTGGGACGAAGCTGGGTGAATGAGCCCGGGCGGTCGTTCATCGCGTCGTTCGTCATGCCGTTGCCGCGCGCCATGGTGTGCTCGGAACGATCCGGCTGGCTGACGATGGCCGCCGGCCTTGCCGCGCAGACCGGCATTTCCGAGGCGCTGGAGGCCGTTGACGCGCGCGTCGCGAACGACTCCGCCCATGGCGTCGAGCTCAAGTGGCCGAATGACGTGTTCATGGCAGGACGCAAGCTCGGCGGCATCCTGACCGAGGCCGTGCGGATACCCTCCGACGCTGCCCGGAACCGCGTGGCCTTCATCGTCGGCATTGGGCTGAATCTGCTGTTCGACCCCGATGCGTTGCCGACCCCGCAGGCCACGTCACTGCAGGAGCAGTACGATGCGCTGCCTGATTTCGCGCGGTTGCGCGATCGGCTCGGCGAAGCCATCGTCGGTGCGTTGCGCAGGGAATTCGCCGCGCTGCTGAACAGTCCGGCCGAGGCCGTCGAGGATCTGCGCCGCCGTCTGACCTCGGTGTGCTGGACGCTGGGCCGTCCGGTTGAGGCGACGCTGGTCGACGGATCGACGATCACCGGATTGGCGGAATCCATCGCCCCGGATGCCGCGCTGATGGTGAGAAGGCCCGATGGCGCCGTGGAGGCCATTCGTACCGCGGATGTCGGAGTGCTGCCGCGGGCCGCGGCCCCGGGCGGCGCGAACGAACGGGCCGTGACTGAACGATACGGATCGGATGGAAGGAACGCATGAAGAAACTGCTGATTGCCAATCGCGGTGAAATCGCGTTGCGCGTGGTGCGCACGGCCCAGGAGATGGGCATCTCCACCGTGGCCGTCTACGCGGAACAGGATCGGGACAGCCAGTATGTGCAGATGGCCGACGAGGCGTATCTGCTGCCGGGAGACACCTATCGCGACACGTATCTCAACGAGGATCTGCTGATCGACATTCTTCGGCGCAGCGGTGCGGACGCCGTGCATCCCGGCTACGGTTTCCTGTCGGAAGTCGCCGGATTCGCCGCCAAGGTCACGGCGGCCGGGGCGAAATGGGTGGGTCCCGCCCCGCAGGCGCTTACCGATCTTGGAGACAAAATCACCGCGAAACGAGTGGCCAAGGCGGCACACGTTCCCAGCGTGCCGGGCATTGCCGAGCCGGTGACCGACATGCGCACGCTGCTTGATTTCGCCCACACGTACGGCTATCCGGTGATGATGAAGCGAACCGACGGCGGCGGCGGCCACGGCATCAGCGTGGTGCGCGACGACGATGAGCTGCGTGGCTTCTACCTCAATCACGACGCATTGCAGGGTGGCGATCTGGGCGAGTATTTCATCGAGAAGTTCATCGACAAGGCCCGTCATATCGAGACCCAGTCCGGGCGTGATTTCCATGGCAACTTCACCGTGTACTCCACCCGCGACTGCACGGTGCAGCGGCGCAACCAGAAGCTGATCGAAGAGGCCCCGGCCCCGTTCGTCAGCAGGGACGTGGAGCTGCAGTTGCGGGGATACTCCCGCCACCTGTTCGAAGAGGTGGATTATGTGGGGCTGGGAACCTGCGAATTCATGGTGACCCCGGCGGGCAAGGTGTATTTCCTCGAGGTCAATCCGAGGTTGCAGGTGGAGCATACGGTTTCCGAGGAGGTCTCCGGACTTGATCTGGTGCGTGAACAGCTGGTGATCGCGGATGGCGGTGCGCTGACCGAGGCCCCGGCGCCGCGCGGCCACAGTTTCGAATTGCGCATCACCTGCGAGGATCCGGCGACCAATCTCACGCCGAGCTCCGGTACGCTCACCACGGTGGTCTGGCCGTCCGGTCCCGGCATCCGCATTGATTCCGGCGTGGAGGAGGGCGACACCGTCTCGCCGAAATTCGATTCGATGATGGGCAAGCTCGTGGTGACCGCGCAGGACCGTCCCGCCGCGGTGGCCCGTGTGCGCCGTGCGCTGCGCGAGCTCAAGATCGAGGGCGTGCCCACGCCGGCCAGCCTGTTTGCCAAGATCTTCACCGACGACGCCTTCACCGCCGAACACGGTCACGGCTTCGAGGTGAGTACCAAATGGCTGGAGCGCACCTATCTGAATCGCGTGCCGCAGACCAGCAATTCGGGCCAGCCCGCCTCGCTCGGCGCTTCGGCCGCCGGCGCGTCGGACCGTCCGGTGAGCGAGACCTTTGTGATCGAGATCAATGACAAGCGCGTCAAGTTGACCGTTCCCCAAGATATCGTCGACGGTTTGACCGGCTCGCCGCGCTTGCAGGGCGGAGCCGTTCGCCGTCCTACCCAGCCGTTGCGCGGTTCGGCCCTTCACGGCGCCGACCCGGTCGCCAAACGAGCCGACGAGGGCGCGTCCGGCGTGATCGCATCCCCCATGCAGGCGGTGGTCACCCGCATCAACGTCGCGGAGGGCGCGTCCGTCAGGAAAGGCGACCTGCTGGTGGTGGTCGAATCCATGAAGATGGAGAACTACGTCTACGCGCCAGTGGAGGGGACGGTGACCAAGATCTTCGTTTCTCCGGGCGACGGCGTGGAGGCCGGCGCGACCCTGGTCACCCTCGACGTTCATGCGGCGGGAGACAAGCCCAAGGCCGTCGACGAACCGCAATCCAATGCGGACGGTAGCCATAACGATCGCAATGACAAGGAGGCGGCATGACCGATATCATCAGCGCTCCGGCGACCGTGAGCGCACTGAACGCCCTGCATGCGGCGGACCGGTCGAACCGGACGGGCCATACCGCCAACGGCGCGTCCGCAGCGTCCGCCGCGTCGGCGCAGCCGCTGCGCCAAGCCGTGATCAAGGCGGCCGAATTGGCGCGCACGGCCGAGGGTCGCGCACGCTCCCGCCAGCACGCCAAGGGCAAATACACGGCCCGCGAGCGGCTCGATCTGCTGTTCGACTCCGGCACTTTCGAGGAAATCGGCCGCTTCGCCGGCGGCAATATCAACAATGATGTGGCCGGCAGCGCCGTGATCACCGGATTCGGCGAGATCTACGGCCGCAAGGTCGGCGTGTACGCGCAGGACTTTTCCGTGAAGGGCGGCACGCTGGGCACGGCGGAAGGCGCCAAGATCTGCCATCTGATGGATATGGCGCTCGAACTCAAGGTCCCGGTGGTTGCGATCGTCGACTCCGGCGGCGCACGCATCCAGGAGGGCGTCGCGGCGCTGACCCAATACGGGCGCATCTTCAGAAAAACCTGCGAGGCCAGCGGATTCATCCCCCAAATCTCGCTGATTCTGGGGCCCTGCGCGGGCGGTGCGGTGTATTGCCCGGCATTGACCGATCTGATCATCATGACCAAGGAACATTCCAATATGTTCGTCACTGGCCCCGATGTGGTGAAGGCCGCGACCGGCGAGACGATCAGCATGGACGAGTTGGGTGGAGGCTATGTGCATAACGCCAAATCCGGAGTGGCGCATTACCTCGGCGAGGATGAGGCGGACGCCATCGACTACGCGCGCACGGTGCTCGCCTACCTGCCGTCCAGCAGCGACGAACAGCCGCCTGTCTACGCCTTCGGCTCGGGCCGCACCGAACGTGAGGCCGCGAAGCGACTGGCGTCCATCGTGCCCGACAACGACCGGCAGCCCTACGACATGCTCGAGGTGATCCGCTGCATCGTCGATTACGGCGAATTCGTGCAGGTGCAGGAGTTGTTCGGCGCCTCCGCGGTGGTGGGATTCGCCTGCATCGACGGGCATCCCGTGGGTGTGGTCGCCAATCAGCCGAATGTGCGGGCCGGCATCCTTGACGTCGATTCGTCCGAGAAGGTGGCCCGCTTCGTCAGGCTGTGCGACGCGTTCAACCTGCCGGTGATCACCCTGGTGGACGTGCCCGGCTACAAACCCGGTTCCGACCAGGAGCATGCCGGCATCATTCGCCGTGGAGCCAAGGTGATCTATGCCTACGCCAACGCGCAGGTGCCCATGGTGACCGTCGTCCTGAGGAAGGCGTTCGGCGGCGCGTACATCGTGATGGGATCCAAGTCCATCGGCGCCGACATGAACTTCGCGTGGCCCACCTCCCAGATCGCGGTGCTTGGCGCCACCGGCGCTGTGAACATCATCCACCGCAAGGACCTGCAGAAGGCCCGGGAGGCCGGCAGGGACGTCGACGAACTGCGCAGGAAGCTCGCCGCCGACTACGAGCGCACCACCGTCAACGCGAACCTATCGCTTGAAATGGGGGAAATCGACGCGATGATCGACCCCGAGCAAACGCGTGAGGTGATTGAGCAATCACTGAAATTGCTGGCCTCCAAGCGACGGTGTCGCCGTACCGGCAAACACCACGGCAACCAGCCGTTGTAATCGCGTGCCAATCAGCGACGAACAGCAACACAGAACAACACAGACCATAAACCAACCGATTCACATACCTATTCACACACCAATTCACAAGCATGGAGCTACGAATGACCACTTTCTTTCTGAACCGCCTTGCCTCCGAGCCGCACGCACTCGCCTTTGCCGGCCAGTCCACCCCGTGGCCGGTGGCGCTCGCCGATCTGACGAACGATCCGACCCTCGAAGCTTCGCTGAAGGCTCATGCCGCCGCAGCCGCGCGGCTGTTGACCCCGGTGAGCGCGGAACTGCTGGCCACCACCGGCAAACCCGTTGACCTGTTCGGATTCGCCCCGAACCCCGCACGTCTGGGTGCCGCCGCCGACGCCACCGTTTCGGTGGAGGGCATTGCGCTCACCCAGCTGGGTGCGCTGACCGATCTCGCCCATCTCGGCTATGAGATCGCCGCCGCCAAGCCGGTCGCCCTACTGGGGCATTCTCAGGGCATTCTCGGTGTCCATATGGCACAGGTCGCCGCGGACGCCGGTTCGCTGGCCTCCGCCGGCGAGCAGATTGACCAGATTCTCGCCATGGCCGCGCTGATCGGCGCCGCCGGCACCCGCAAGGCCCGTGAGCTGGGGATCGCCGCATCGCATGGCGAGGCCAGCCCGATGCTGTCGGTGAAAGGAGCCACCGAGGAACAGATCAGAGTGCTGGCCGCCCGTGTGGTCAATCCGCACGGTCCGATCTCCATCGCCGTCACCAATTCGTCCAACCACCACGTGTTGTCCGGGTATCCGGAGGATCTGGCCAGCTTCGCCGTCGAAGTGGGCAGGGAACATACCCGCCAGGCCAAGTTGCGCGACGACAAGGTGCGTGGCGGCGCCGTATTCGACCCGGTGCTCGAATATCTTGAGGTGACGCTGCCGTTCCACTCCCCGCTGATGGCCCCGGCCGTCGAGCAGGCCGTGGAGTGGGCCCGTGCCTGCGGGCTGGACGAGTCCCGTGCCCGGACGCTCGCGGATGAGGTGCTGCTCAACCATGTGGATTGGGCGTCGACCGTGCGCGCGACACTTGCCTCCAACGATCCGGCGTCCCTGTGGATCGTGGACCTCGGTCCGGGCGCCACGCTGGGCAAGCTGATCGGCAAAGTGGTCGAGGGCACCGGCGTCGGCGTGGTCGAGGCGTCGTCCGCGTCGGATCGCGCGGCGTTGGCCACGCTGGACACCGAACCGCGCCGCACGCAGAACTGGAAGGATTTTGCGCCGCATGTGGCGCATACCCCCGCCGGAGACAAGCTCGTCACCAAGTTCAGCGAACTGACCGGCAAGCCGCCGGTGCTGCTGGCCGGCATGACGCCGACCACGGTGGATCCCGAGATCGTGGCGGCTGCGGCGAACGCCGGCTATTGGGCCGAACTCGCCGGCGGCGGCCAGGTGACCGCCGAGGTGTTCGACCGTCATGTGGCCGAACTGGAGCGAGAGCTTGAAGAGGGGCGCACGATCGAATTCAACGCGATGTTCATGGACCGCTATCTGTGGAATCTGCAGTTCGGCTCGCAGCGCATCGTGCCCAAGAAACGCGCATCCGGTACCCCGATCGACGGCGTGGTGGTGTCGGCCGGCATCCCCGAGCTGGATGAGGCCGTTGCGCTGATTCATGATCTGCAGGCCGATGGTCTGCCCTATGTGGCGTTCAAGCCCGGTACCGTCGATCAGATTCGTCAGGTGGTGCGCATCGCCAAGGCCGTCGAACCCGTCACGATCATCATTGAGGTCGAGGGCGGTGTCGCCGGCGGCCACCACAGCTGGGAGTCGCTGGACGACCTGCTGATCTCCACCTATGCCGAAGTGCGGGCCCAGTCCAATCTGGTGCTCGTCGCCGGCGGCGGCATCGGCACGCCTGGTCGCGCCGCCGATTACCTGTCGGGCCAGTGGGCCCGCGTGCACGATCTGCCGGATATGCCGGTGGACGGCGTGCTGGTCGGCACGGCGGCGATGACCGCCAAGGAGGCGCATACCAGTCCCGAGGTGAAGCAGCTGCTGGTCAGGACCCCCGGCATCACCGACGCCGCCGCCAAGAACGAGGACCCGTTCGCCCCCGCCGGCGAGCAGTGGGTGCCGGCCGGCGGTTCGGTGGGCGGCGTCGCCTCCGGCCTGAGTCATCTGCACGCCGACATCTACGAGCTGGAGAATTCCTCCGCCGAATGCGGCCGCCTGCTGGTGCGCGTGATGAAGCACCCCGAGGAATTGGAATCCCGCCGCGACGAGATCGTCGCCGCGCTGAACAAAACCGCCAAGCCCTATTTCGGCGACCTGGCGACGATGACCTACCTTGATTGGGCCCGCCGTTTCGCCGCATTGAGCTTCCCCTGGGCGGACGACACCTATGCGCTGCGCTTCCTGCACCTGCTGCATCGCATCGAGGCCCGCGTCAACGACCGGGAATCCGGCGAATTCGCCTCGCTGTTCGCCACGGTTGAGGATGTGGCCGGCGATCCCGCCGCGGCCATCGACCGTCTTGCCGAGGCCTATCCGCGAGCCGGCGAGATCAGGGTGACACCCGCCGACGTGGCCTGGTTCCCGACGCTGGTTCGCGAATATCCCAAACCCATGCCGTTCGTGCCGCAGATCGACAACGACCTGCTGCGCTGGTGGGGTCAGGATCAGCTGTGGCAGTCCGAAGACCCGAGGTATCCCGCCGACTCCGTGCGAGTGATCCCGGGGCCTGTTTCGGTGGCCGGCATCACGACCGTGGACGAGCCGATCGCCGATATTCTCGGCCGGTTCGAGGCCGCCGCGGTCGAACGTGCCGCCGGCGGCGAATCGAAGGCGGGCGACGAATCCGATGACCTGTTCTCCACACTGAACAGCGCGGCCACCGCCGAAGCCTTCATCCGCTCCTGCCCGAACATCTCGTGGGTGGGCCACACCACCACCAACCCCGCCTACGGCACCGAAGTCGGGGACCGTCAGTACGAGCTCAAGTACTTGGGCGGCGGTGAGCAGGGCGAGGAATTCGACCTTGACATCCACCTCGACACCTACTGGGATGACGATCCGGACGGCGGCCTGTCGAAGCACGCCGTGCGCGACATCGTGATCCCCCTGACCGTCAACGGCACGGAGGCCGGCAGATTCCCCGTGGTCAACCGCGAGCGACTGACCGATCACGTCTATGCCATGCTCGCCGCTACCGCGGGTATCGGCAACACGGCCATCACCGGCGACAAGCTCGAGGCCATGCCGGCCGTCGAAGGCGGCGTCGCCGACGCCGAGCATCGGTACATCGGCAACGGGAAGGCATCCTCCGACGCGCCGTTTGGCGTCGCGCACGCCAGCTACACCCTGTCGGCCAACCTCGGCTTTGACCACGAGGCCGCCACCGCGGGGACACTGCCCGGCGATCTCAAGACGACCACGATCGCCCCCGACGCGCTGGTCGGTCCGGCTTGGCCGGCTATCTACGCCGCGCTCGGATCGGTGTATGTCGACGGTTATCCGGTGATCGAGGGGTTGCTGAATGCCGTTCATCTGGATCATCTGATCGAGCTTGAAGTCACCGAGGACGAGCTGCTCAGGCATGTGGGCGAGCGGATCACCTTGGCCAGTCGGGCCGAGGACTATTTCGAATCGGCTTCCGGTCGCGTCGTGACCATTCACGTGACCCATACCGCGCAGGACGGCACGCTGCTGGCCCGCGAAACCGAGCGGTTCGCCATCCGCGGCCGCGTCTACTCCGATGCGCTGCCGGGCGACGCCCCCGAATACGGCGATGCGAAGCATGATGACATCGAACCGACGCCAAGGCGTCTGATGCGTCGAGTCAAGGTGACGGCCCCCTCGGACATGACCGCCTTCGCCCGCACCTCCGGAGACTTCAACCCGATCCACACCTCCAGGCGGGGCGCGGCCATTTCCGGCCTCTCGGCGCCGCTGGTGCATGGCATGTGGCTGTCCGCCACCGCACAGCACGTGGCGCAGGCGTTCGACGACAAGGGCGCCCATTACGAGATCGCCGGCTGGACCTACAACATGTACGGCATGGTTCAGCTGGGCGACGTGGTGGAGATCTCCGTTGAACGCGTGGGCAAGGTACGCCATGGCGGTCTGGCGCTTGAGGTCACCTGCCGCATTGGCGGCCAGCTGGTTTCCCGCGGCACCGCGCTGATCCGCGCCCCGAAGGCGGCGTTCGTCTACCCCGGCCAGGGTATTCAGAAGCAGGGCATGGTGCTCGACGAACGCGCCAAGTCCGCCGCCGCCCGCGAGGTGTGGGAGCGCGCCGACAAACTGACCCGTTCCAGGCTGGGCTTCTCGATCCTCGCGTTGGTGCGCGACAATCCCAAGGAACTGACCGCCAACGGCGTCACCTACCATCATCCCGATGGGTTGCTGAACCTGACGCAGTTCACCCAGGTGGCGCTCGCCACCGTGGCCTTCGCCCAGACCGCCCGTTTGCGCGAATCCGGCGCCGACATCTGGCCCGCCTACTTCGCCGGCCACTCCCTCGGCGAGTACAACGCGCTGTCCGCGTTCGCCGGCGTGATTCCGCTGGAAACCGTACTGGAGCTGGTGTTCCACCGCGGTTCCACCATGCATCATCTCATTGAGCGCGACGCCCAGGGGCGCTCCAACTTCCGCATGGGTGCGCTTCGCCCGAACCAGTTCGGTGTGGACGACGCCCACGTCAAGGAGTACATCGCCCAGGTCGCCCGGGAATCCGGCGAGTTCCTGGAGATCGTCAACTACAATCTGGCCGGTCAGCAGTACGCCGTTGCCGGTACGATCGCGGGGCTCAAGTACCTCAAGGCCGACGCGTCCCGCCGTGCCAAGGAGTATGGCGGCAAACCGCCGTTCATGCTGGTGCCCGGCATCGACGTGCCGTTCCATTCGACGCTGCTGCGCAAGGGCGTGCCCGAGTTCCGCGACAAGCTCGACGCGCTGCTGCCCGCCCATATCGACTACAGCCGCCTGGTTGGGCGCTACATTCCGAATCTGGTGGCCGTGCCCTTCGAAATGACCAGGGAGTTCGCGGCCAGGATTCTCGACGTGGTGCCCTCCGAGCGCATCCGCGAAGCGTTGGAGCGACCCGATGTGTGGGATTCCTATGCGGCCGACGATCAGAAGCTCGGGCGTCTGCTGCTCACCGAGCTGCTGAGCTGGCAGTTCGCATCCCCGGTGCGTTGGATCGAAACCCAGGCGTTGATGTTCGGCGACGAGTCGAAGGGGGGACTGGGCGTCGAGCGGTATGTTGAGGTCGGACTGGGCAACGCCCCGACCCTGGCCAACCTCGGTGCCAAGACCCTCAAGCTGCCGGAGTTCTCGAACCGCCATGTCGGCGTGTACAACGTGGGGCGCGATGAAGGCCGTGTGTACTACACCGACACCGATCCCCTGGCGCGCATCGACGATGACGAGACGGCGGATGAGACGCCGGCCGCCGCATCGGAGGCCCCGGCGCAGATGAAGGACGCCGCCGCCGTGAAGGCGTCGGCCCCCGCTTCCCCCGCGCCCTCCGTCGCGTCCGCTCCCGCCGGTACCCCGTCCGGTTCCGTGGTGGCGGATCTGAACTCAGGCTCCGACGGCAAGACGCCGGACGACATTCCCTTCACCGCCTCCGACGCCATCGGTGTGCTGATGGCCTACTCCACCAAGGTGCGACTTGATCAGATCGGCGCCAACGACACCACCGACACCCTGACCAACGGCGTGTCGTCGCGCCGCAACCAGCTGCTGATGGATATCAGCTCCGAGCTGGGCGTGGCCAGCGTGGACGGCGCGGCCGAGGCGACGCTCACCCAGTTGGCCGCCATCGTCAACAAGGCCGCTCCGAACTACAAGCCGTTCGGCGCGGTGCTGTCGGAAGCCCTGCGCGACCGCGTGCGCTCGTTGTTCGGCGCGGCCGGCGTCAAGCAGTCGTACATCCGCGACAGGGTGCTGGGCGTCTGGCGGCTGGGCGAGGGCTGGGTGGCCGCCGTGCTGTCCGCCCTGCTGCTCGACACCCGCGAAGGCGCCAGCTCCCGCGGCGGTGATTTGGCCAAGCTGCCCACCGAGGCCGTGCAGAGCAAGGCCGAGGCCGACAAGCTCATCGATGCGGCCGTTGAAGTGGCCGCCCAGTCAAAGGGCGTCACCGTGTCGAAGCCGTCCGCAGACGCCGCCGCAGGTGGCGCCATGGTCGACTCCGCCGCGCTGGACGCCTTCGCGCAGAAGGTCACCGGCGCCAACGGCGTACTGGCCGCCACCGCCCGTTACCTGCTGGGCGAACTCGGCGTGGCCGCTCCCGCGCCCGAACCCGGCAGGGACGAGAACGCGGCGGTGGTCGAGGCCGTGACCGCCGAGTTGGGCGCCGACTGGCCCGCCCAGGTGGCGCCGCGATTCGACGCGCGCAAGGCGATCCTGTTCGACGACCGGTGGGCTTCCGCCCGTGAGGATCTGGCCGACGCCTATTACAACGGCGAGACCGCCGCGCTTGAGGACTCCTTCGCCGGACTGGGCAAGGCCGTGGCGGATGAAGCCGCCTGGTTCGCACAGCTCGCGCGGCGGGCCGGCAAGGTCGAACTGGCCGCCGACTATGAGCGCATCGCGACCGAGGCCCTCGAACCGGTTGCGGACGCCGCCCGGCGCTTTGCCGGCGATGTGGCGGTGGTCACCGGCGTGGCGCCGAACTCCATCGCCGCCCAGGTGGTCAACGGCCTGCTGGCCGGCGGCGCCACCGTGATCGCCACGTCGCACAGCTTCAGGCCGAGCGTCAAGGCATGGGCCAAGCGCACCTACCGCGCGCACGCGGCGGGTGACGCGAAACTGTGGCTGGTGCCGGCCAACCTGTCGAGCTATCGCGACGTGGACGCGCTGGTCGACTGGGTGGGCAATGTGCAGAAGAAGACCACCGGCGCGACCACCACGATCCTCAAGCCCGCGTACGAGCCGAGCCTGTTCTTCCCGTTCGCGGCCCCGCCGGTGCACGGCACCCTGGCCGATTCGGGCGAACTGTTCGAGTCGCAGGCGCGTCTGATGCTGTGGAGCGTGGAGCGCGCCATCGCCGGATTCTCCGCGATTGGCGCCGACACCGACGTGCAGCACGCGCTGCATGTCGTGCTGCCGGGCTCGCCGAACCGCGGCATCTTCGGCGGCGACGGCGCGTACGGCGAGGTGAAGTCCGCGTTCGACGCCATCGTCAACCGCGCCCGTTCCGAGAAGGCGTGGTCGTCCCGCGTCACCTTCGCCCATCCGAAGATCGGCTGGGTGCGGGGCACCGGCCTGATGGGCGGCAACGATCCGCTCGTCGAGGTGGTCGAGCGCCACGGCCTGAAGACCTACTCCACGGCCGATATGGCGTCGAAGCTGCTGGATCTGTGCACCGCCGAGGCGCGACAGGAGGCCGCCGACCATCCGCTGGACGTGGATCTGACCGGTGGGCTGGGCAGCGAGCCGATCGACATCAGGGCATTGCGTGCCGAAGCGCTTGCCGACGCCGCGAAGCGGTCCGAAGAGCATGCCGGGCAGGCTTCCGCGTCGACGCCGTCCGCTTCCCCCGCGGCGGTTCTGAAGGCCCTGCCGAGCCCGCATGTGCCGCATCAGGCACCGGTGGATCTTGCCGATTGGCAAAACGTCACCGCACGTCCCGAGGATGAAATCGTCATCGTGTCGGTGGGCGAGCTGGGTCCGTGGGGGTCCGGCCGCACCAGATTCGAGGCCGAGCTGGGCATCCACTCCGACGGCAGCGTCGATCTGTCCGCGGGCGCGGTGCTCGAACTCGCCTGGAATATGGGTCTGCTGACTTGGCATGACAGTCCGAAGCCGGGCTGGTACGACGTCGATGGCAACCTTGTGCCCGAGGAGGACATCGCCGAGCGTTACCATGACGAGGTTGTGGCCCGCTCCGGCATCCGTCCCTTCGAGGAGGGCATGGGAGCCGACTACAAGGACGGTGCCGACGAGGAGGAGTCCGAGGTCTTCCTCGATCATGACGTCACGTTCTCCGTGCCGAACGAGGATGTGGCGAGGGAATACGTCAAGCTTGACGAGGCCCACACCTCCATCGCCCCCGACGCCGAGTCCGGCGAGTGGAACGTCACCCGCCATGCTGGCTCGATGATCCGCGTGCCTCGCCGCGCCACCATGACCCGTACCGTGGGCGGTCAGTTCCCCAAGGGCTTCGATCCGGTCAAGTGGGGCATTCCGGCCTCCATGGTCGGTGATGTGGACGAGATCGCGCTATGGAACATCGTCACCACGGTGGATGCGTACCTGTCCGCCGGTTTCAGCCCGGCCGAGGTGCTGCAGGCCGTGCATCCCTCGATGGTGGCCAGCACGCAGGGCACCGGTTTCGGCGGCATGGCGTCGATGCGCAAGCTGTATCTCGACCGCTTCCTCAACCACGAGATCCCGACCGACATCCTGCAGGAGGCGCTGCCGAATGTGGTGGCCGCGCATGTGATGCAGTCGTATATCGGCGGCTACGGCAATATGATCCAGCCGGTGTCCGCCTGCGCCACCGCCGCGGTGTCGCTGGAAGAGGGCTTCGACAAGATCGCCCTCGGCAAGGCCGACTTCGTGGTGACCGGTGCGATCGACGACATCGGCGTGGAATCCGTGATCGGGTTCGGCAACATGAACGCCACCGCCAATTCGCAGGAGATGTACGACAAGGGCATCGACGCGCGCTTCTTCTCGCGCGCCAACGACCGTCGTCGCGGCGGCTTCCTGGAATCTCAGGGCGGCGGCACCATTCTGCTGACGCGCGGCGATATCGCGCTGAAGATGGGCTTGCCGGTCGCCGGCGTGGTGGGCTTCATCCACTCCTACGCGGATGGCGCGCACGCCTCCATTCCGGCGCCGGGACTGGGCGCCCTCGCCGCCGGCATGGGCGGCAGGGACTCCAAGCTGGTGCGCGACCTGGCCCGTCTCGGCGTCACGCCGGACGACATCGCCGTGGTCTCCAAGCATGACACGTCCACCAATGCCAATGATCCGAACGAATCGGAGCTGCACAACACGCTGGCCCACGCCATCGGCCGGACCGACGGCAACCCGCTGTTCGTGATCTCGCAGAAGACCCTGACCGGTCATGCGAAGGGCGGCGCCTGCATCTTCCAGGTCAACGGCCTGACCCAGCTGTTCAACTCCGGCGTCATTCCCGCCAACGCGGCTCTGGACTGCGTGGATCCGAAGCTCGCCCGCGACGATCATATGGTCTGGCTGCGCAAGCCCCTGCATGTCGGCACGGTGAAGGCCGGTCTGGCCACTTCGCTGGGCTTCGGCCATGTCAGCGGTTTCGTCGCGATCGTCAATCCCGGCGCCTTCGAGGCCGCCGTGGCCAGAAGCGAGGGCGTGGCCGCGCTCGACGAGTGGCGTTCGCGCGCCAATGCCCGTCTGGCCGCCGGCCGGCGTCGTCTTGAGGAGGGCATGATGGGCCGTGCCGCGCTGTACGAGCCGATCGACAACCGCCGCTTCCACGAGGACGGCAGGGGATATGACCACCATGAGGTTGAAAAGGCCATGCTGCTGAATCCCGACGCCCGTCTGTCCGCCGACGGCTATTACGAGGTCTGACGGATATAACGGAGGCGCCCGGCCCGGGGATTGGCGTTTGCCATCCCGGGCCGGGCGCCTTGTTGCTGCCGCGGCTGGCGAAGCTCAGAAGTCCCAGTCGTCGTCGTCGGTTTCGACGGCTTTGCCCATGACGTAGCTGGAACCGGATCCGGAGAAAAAGTCGTGATTCTCGTCGGCGTTGGGGGACAGAGCCGACAGGATCGCCGGATTGACGTCGCAGATCTCCGCGGGGAACAGGGCCGGATATCCCAGGTTCATCAGCGCCTTGTTGCCGTTGTATCTCAGGAACTTCTCCACGTCGTCGGACAGCCCGACCGGATCGTACAGTGATTCGGTGTACTCCACCTCGTTGTCGTACAGCTCGTTGAGCAGATCGTATGTGTAGCTTCGCATCTCGTCGCGCACGGATTGGGAGACCCGCTCGAGACCCTTCTGGTATTTGTATCCGATGTAATAGCCGTGCACGGCTTCGTCGCGGATGATCAGTCGAATCACGTCGGCGGTGTTGGTGAGCTTGGCGTGCGAGGAGAAATGCATCGGCAGGTAGAAGCCCGAGTAGAAGAGGAACGATTCCAGCAGCGTCGAGGCGACCTTGCGCTTGAGGGGATTGTCCCCCTCGTAATAGTCGAGCACGATCCGCGCCTTGTTCTGCAGGAACTCATTCTCCTCGCTCCATGCGAATGCCTCGTTGATCTCGGCGGTGGAGCACAGCGTGGAGAAGATGGAGGAATACGACTTGGCGTGCACGGACTCCATGAACGCGATATTCGTGTACACGGCCTCCTCGTGCGGCGTGAGCGCGTCGGGGATCAGCGAAACCGCCCCCACCGTGCCTTGGATGGTGTCGAGCAGCGTCAGGCCGGTGAACACGCGCATTGTGAGCGTGTGCTCGGCGTCGCTCATGGTTTGCCAGACGGGAATGTCGTTGGAGATGGGGACCTTCTCCGGCAGCCAGAAGTTGCCCGTCAGGCGGTCCCATACCTCCAGATCCTTGTCGTCCTCCAAGCGGTTCCAATTGATGGCCGATACCCGGTTGATCAGCGTGAGGGGCTTGCGCGGTATTGAAATCGGTGGCATGGGTCAGTTCTCCTTGGGCTCGTCGTTGCCTGTGGTGCGCTCCTCCGGTACGGTGAGCCGGAGCAGCAGGCGGTATACGGTTCGGTTCATAGGTGGTCCTTTCCTGGGCTTTGGGTGGGCTTTGGACGCGGGCTTTGACGCGGCGCGACGGGGCCGGCGCGGTTCAGAGCATGCAGCTTACGCAGCCGCGCACTTCGGTGCCTTCCAGGGCCTGCTGCCGTATGCGGATGTAATACAGTGTCTTGATGCCCTTGCGCCAGGCGTAGATCTGGGCTTTGTTGAGATCCCTCGTGGTGGCGGTGTCCGGGAAGAACAGGGTCAGCGACAGTCCCTGATCCACATGCCGGGTGGCCGCGGCATACGTGTCGATGATCTTCTTCCAGCCGATTTCGTAGGCATCCTCGTAGTAGTCGAGGTTGTCGTTGGTCATATAGGGGGCCGGATAGTAGACGCGGCCGATCTTGCCTTCCTTGCGTATTTCGATTTTGGCGGCGATGGGGTGGATCGACGATGTGGCATGGTTGATGTACGAGATCGATCCGGTGGGCGGCACGGCCTGCAGGTTCTGGTTGTAGATGCCGTCGCGCAGAATCTCGTCCCGCAGCGACGCCCAGTCCTCGGCGGTCGGGATGTGGATGCCCCGATAGACGAACAACCGGCGTACTGTGTCGGTGCGCGGTTCCAGCGGGTGGCTTCCGTCGGTGTATTTGTCGAAGTAGTTGCCCCCGCCGGCCGGTTTGGCATACGCGGACCGGGCGAAGCCGGCGAATGCGCGCCCCCGTTCCACGGCCAGCGCGTGCGAGGCCCGATAGGCGTGGTATGCCACGGTCATGAAGTATATGTCGGTGAAGTCCAGCGCCTCCTCGCCGCCGTAGTGCATGTGCTCGCGGGCGAGGAACCCGTGCAGGTTCATCTGGCCCAGCCCGATGGCGTGTCCCTCCTCGTTGCCGCGACGGATCGACGGCACGCAGTCCATGGAGGTGTGCTCGGCGACGGCGGTGAGTGCGCGCACGGCGGTTTCCACGGTGGCTCCCAGGTCGCCGTCCATGGCTTCGGCGATGTTCAGCGAGCCGAGGTTGCACGATACGTCCCGGCCCACATGCGCATAGCTCAGGTCCTCGTTGTAGGTGCTCGGCTCCTGCACCTGCAGGATTTCGGAGCACAGGTTGCTCATGGTCACGCGTCCCTCGATGGGATTGGCGCGGTTGACGGTGTCTTCGAACATGATGTATGGGTAGCCTGATTCGAATTGCAGCTGCGCGATGGTCATGAAGAATTGGCGCGCGTCGATATAGGTTTTCCGAATGCGCCTGTCGGCCACCATCTCGTCGTAATGCTCGCTGACGGAGATGTCGGCGAACGGTTTGCCGTATACGCGTTCCACGTCATAGGGGCTGAACAGCGCCATCGCCTCCTTCCGCTTGGCCAGTTCGAAGGTGACGTCGGGGATCACGACGCCCAGCGCCAGCGATTTGATGCGGGTTTTCTCGTCCGCGTTCTCGCGCTTGGTGTCGAGGAAGCGCATGATGTCCGGATGGTGCGCGTTGAGGTATACCGCGCCGGCGCCTTGTCGGGCCCCGAGCTGGTTGGCGTAGGAGAACGAGTCCTCCAGCAGCTTCATGATCGGCACCACGCCGCTGGACTGGTTCTCGATGTGCTTGATGGGCGCGCCGAGCTCGCGCAGGTTGGTCAGCAGGAGCGCCACGCCGCCCCCGCGCTTGGACAGCTGCAGCGCCGCGTTGATCGCGCGGGAGATCGACTCCATGTTGTCTTCGAGGCGCACCAGGAAGCAGCTGACCGGTTCGCCGCGCTGGGCCTTGCCGAGATTCAGGAAGGTGGGTGTGGCCGGCTGAAAGCGTCTGTCGATGATTTCGTCAAGCACCCGGCGGGCCATGCGTTCGTCCCCGGCGGCCAGGTCCAGGGCGACGGCCGCCGCCCGCTGGGGAAAGTCCTCGAGGTACCGCGTGCCGTCGAAGGTTTTGAGCGCGTATGAGGAATAGAACTTGAAGGCGCCCAGGAAGGTGTCGAATGCGAAGTGACGCGACTGGGCGTGGGCGTAGAACGAGTCGAGGAATTCGGGGGTGTATCGCGCGAAGACCTCGCCGTCGTAGTACTGGTGTTCGATGAGGTAGCTCAGGCGCTCGGCGGTGGAGCCGAAGGCCATGGTGTTCGGGCGCACGTGTCCGTTGATGTATTCGCGCGTGGCGGCCCGGTCCTTGTCGAATTGGATGTCGCCGTTCTCGTCGTAGAGGTTGAGCATCGCGTTGAGCGCGTGGTAGTCGTGCGACGGACCGCTGTGCTCGGATGCCGGGTCTGCGCTGCGGTTCGGCTTGCGGTTCGGGTTGCGGGGGGTGGTGTCTGTGGTGGTCACGCTATCGTCCTTGTGGGTGGGTTTGGGTGGCTGTGGAGGAACTTCGTCACGCCGGCGCGCACCTTGGCTGCGTCTTCCGGCGTTCCCATGAGTTCGAATCGGTACAGGAACGGCACGTTGCATTTGGCGGCGATGATGTCTCCGGCCGCGCAGAAGGCCGTTCCGAAATTGGTGTTGCCCGATGCGATGACGCCGCGGATCCATTGGCGGTTGTCCGGGTCGTTCAGAAACCGCTTCACCTGGGTGGGCACGGCCTTTTGCGGGTCGCCCCCGCCGTAGGTGGGGACCATGAGGATATAGGGTTCGCGCACCTGCAATGGCGGATCGTCGGCGTGCAACGGGATCCGATGGACGTTGACCCCCTCGTCCTGGAGATGGCAGCCGGCCACGAAGCGTGCGGTGTTTTCCGATGCGGACGAGAAGAACACCACCGCGCCGATCCCGGTGCCGCGCGTCGCCTCCGGCCGGTCACGCATGGGCCGGGGCGGAGACGGTGCCGCTGGTCAGGGCGCGGATCTTGTCCGGTCGGTATCCGCTCCACGAGTCGTCGTCGGTGACCACCACGGGTGCCTGAAGGAATCCCGCGGCCTGCAGCGTCGCCAGGGCGTCGGGATCGGCGGTGACGTCCACCGTGTCGAAGGGGACGCCTCGCTTGGCGAGCTGGCGTTTGGTGGCTTCGCATTGCGGGCAGGATGGTTTGCTGTAGACGGTGACGGTCATGGGCCCTCCGTGGTTCGGTGTGCTGTGGAGGCGGCGCTTGCGCGGTCGCTGGCGTCAGTCTATCGGTCGCGTCGCAATCCGCAAGGCACTATGTCTTGTGGTGTGTCATTGCGAAAAACACAACATGTAGTGTCTTGATTGCTTGTGGTTCCGCGCTTTTGCGGAGGTTCGGACCTGTCGCCGGCGCAGACGACCGGGCTGCGGAATGTCGGCAATGTCACATTGCCGGACGGTTTGGGCGGGGGGCGGCGCAGGTCGGTCGCGGCCGGTAGCCTGAGACAGCCGGTGGGCTGAGGGTGGAAGGAGCACGTATGCGGATGCTGGGTGTGGGGCATGACGTGGTGGACGTCGCCGCGTTCGCCGAGCAACTGGACGAACCCGGGTCCAGGATGCTCGGGTTGTTCTCGCCGCGTGAGGTGCGGCAGGCCTCCATGCGGGGCAGGGCGAAGGGCGATGGCCCGACCGTGCATATGGCGGCCAAATGGGCCGGGAAGGAGGCGGCGCTCAAGGCGTGGGAGTCCGCGCTCGGGGAGCTGCCCAGTCCCTACACGCTGGATGATTTCCCGTGGAATGGCGTTGAAATCCTCGATGACGGTCGTGGCCGGCCCCATGTGGCGCTGGGCGTCGACGTCGAACGCGAGCTGCGGGCGTCGCTGCCTCCGGTCGCCGCCGCGGGCGGGCCGCGGTGGATGATCTCGCTGAGCCATGACGGGCCCGTCGCCTCCGCGGTGGTCATTCTGGTGGATCCGTCGTGATCGGCGTGTCGGTCGGCGTTGGGCATGGTGTGTGTATAATGGCTCACGTTGTTTTGTTCGCGCAAAACGGCGACGCGGATGTAGCTCAATGGTAGAGCCTCAGTCTTCCAAACTGATTACGCGGGTT
>ERZ808240.152-NODE-152-length-94027-cov-5.608149_pt1 | contig 94027 bp, 87 predicted proteins | sample MGYA00521084_ERZ808240 | MGnify/ENA primary metagenome ERZ808240 (study PRJEB31516, sample SAMN03275571) | gut metagenome | biome: mammalia-associated habitat; material: feces | host: Papio cynocephalus | place: Kenya | collected 2012-08-06 ...
GAAAGCGAAATCCGGTCCGGCCTGCTCCAACCTAATCCCCCAGGACTCATCGCCCGGGATCACCACGGTATCCGCCGGTGTGACCAGCGCCCGCCAATTGGCTTCCAGCCGCTCCACATAGTTGTCCCAGCCGGAAAACACCGTCATGGGTTTATTCACAGACAGGGACAGATGGGTGTCCCCTATGGCGTACAGTGCCACGGCGGCACCCCCTGTTCCATCGTTGTCATTACACTATTCCAGCCCCAGCATCCGGCGCACCGTCTGCCGCATTCCCGCCGTATCCCCGGCGCAAATATCCGTAAAGCGCACCGTCTTATTCCGCAGTGTCTCCAGCGGCTGCGGCACCGGCACACCGGTGCGCTCATGCAGAGCCGCCAGCTGATCGTACGGCCGCTGAGCCACCGTCTCCCCCAGCGCCGACAGGATCGCCGGCGCAAACTTATAGGGGCTGGCGGTGGAGGCGATCACCGTCGGCACGGTGTCACCGGTGCGGGCTCGATATTCCTCATATACCCGCACCGCCACCGCCGTGTGGGTGTCGCAGAGATAGTGCTTTTCCTCGAACACGCGGCGGATGGTCTCCGCCACCTGCGCATCCGTAGCGCTGCCCGCAGCAAACCGGGCATCCAGCTGCTCCCGGACGGCGGCGGGCACCGCATAGCGGCGCTCCGTCTTCAGGCCGGTCATCCATTCCCGCAGCGCCCCGCAGTCCTCGCCGGACAGGTGATACAGCAGCCGCTCCAGATTCGAGGATACCAGAATATCCATGGACGGTGAGGTGGTGGTGTAAAACGGGCGGTTGCAATCGTACACACCGGTCTCAAAGAAATCGGTCAGCACCCGGTTCGCATTGGAGGCGCACACCAGCTTATGCAGCGGCACGCCCATGCGCCCGGCATAGTAGGCTGCCAGAATATTGCCGAAATTCCCCGTCGGCACCACCACATTGATGGGCTGTCCCATGGCAACGGCACCGGACCGCACCATATCGCAGTAGGCGGAGAAATAATAGACGATCTGGGGCAGCAGCCGTCCCCAATTGATGGAATTTGCGCTGGAAAAACGCATCCCGTGCCGCTCCAGTGCGTCGATCATATCCGGATCGGTGAACAGCGCCTTTACGCCGGTCTGCGCATCGTCGAAATTGCCCCGCAGCGCGCATACGCCAACATTGGCGCCCTCCTGCGTCACCATCTGGAGGCGCTGCATCTCGCTGACGCCCTCGCTGGGATAGAACACCAGGATCTTCGTATCCGGTACATCCCGGAACCCCTCCAGCGCCGCCTTGCCGGTATCGCCGGAGGTGGCCACCAGAATGACGATCTGTTCGCCGGGCGCCGTCTTTTGCACCGCCGTGCGCATGAAATGCGGCAGAATTTGCAGCGCCATGTCCTTGAAGGCGCAGGTGGGACCGTGCCACAGCTCCAGCATATGCACCCCGTCGCCAAGGGGATGCAGAGGAGCGATGGCCGGGGTGTCGAATTGAGCGCCGTATGCGCTGTCGGCGCAGGCGGCGATTTCCTCAGCGGAAAAGTCCGTCAGAAACAGCGGCAGGATCCGCTTCGCCCGCTCGGCATAGGACAGGGGCAACAGTTCCTGCAGGAACGCCGCATCCACGGCGGGCAGCTCCGTCGGCACGAACAGGCCGCCCTCCGGAGAGATGCCTCGGGCGATGGCCTGCGCGGCCGATACACGGATCTGATGGTCTCTGGTGCTTGAATACTGCATAGTCTTTCCTCTTTTCTTATAGACACAGCCATCGGGATACGGCCGTTCCGAAAACGAATCCTCTCCCGTTTGGTTTATTTATCCATTCAAGGTCATCGCCCACAATACGGCAACCTTGTTGCGTTCCGCGGATCTCATCGCGGAGAATCCGTCTCGTTCAAATCAGAGAATCACGGCAAACCGCGCCAGCGGTGGATCGCCCGAACTCAAAACACTTTCTAAAGCAACACACACGCAGTTCAGTCGGAGGGCGGTCGTATCCCGGCAGTTTTATCCGCGGTTTCCGCCTGTCGGGCGGTAAAGAATCGCCGGGCATTCTCAAAGAATAACCCATCCAGCAGCGGCCGGTCGAACCCCATCCCCCGCAGACGCTCATACAGCTGTGGCAATCCGGACACGCCGCCGACAGAAAGTCGGGGCATCCCGTCAAAGTCACTGCCGAGGCAAACCGTCCCCTCGCCGCCCAGCTCCAGAAAATGCCGCCAGTGCGCCGCGAAAGCCGCCGTCAGGTCCTCTCCCTCTCCGCAGCCGAGATGAGGAGCGTATAGATTCAGCCCTACCAGACCGCCGGTCCGGACGATCGCCCGGAACTGATCATCGGTGAGATTCCTCCGGTGTGGGCAGACCGCGGCGGCATCGGAATGGGTAGCCAGCACCGGCTGATCGGTCTGCTCCAGCAGTTCCCAGAAGCCGCGCTCATTGAGGTGGGATACGTCCGGCAGAATCCGCCGCGCATCCATGCGTCGCAACGCCGCCCGTCCCCGATCGGTCAATCCCCGGTCGGCATCCCCCATGCAGCCGGACGCCCAGTCGTTGTCCCCGTTCCACGTCAAAGACAGAACCTGCACACCGTGATCTGCCAGCCGATCAATTGCATCGGGCGTATCCGCCAGCATACCGCCGTTCTCCACCGACAGGATCGCCTCGCAGATCGCCGCCGCCTCGTCCGGAAGCCCGTGCCGCAGCACGGTAAACTCCGTCGGGTTTTCCCGCTCCCAGCGTTCCGCCGTATCCAGCAGACCGAAACAGACGGCCGCCGGGTCGGCGGCATCCTCCGGGATGAACGCCGCAAAGGTCTGGACCCAACGCTCCAGACCGGCCCCCTCCGTCAAACTGACACAGCCGGAATTCCGGCCGATGCCCTCGCCGGCATAATACCCCAGTCCCAGGGTGTCGCAATGTAAATCAAAAAGCCGCATCCAAGTTCCCCGCCTCGAAAGCACCGGGAATGTGTCGGATGTGCAGCGCCCGCAGAGGGTTCTGCGGATCGGTGACTACCTCCATCACATCAAACCGGGGCTGTCCTTCCACGGACTCATTCATCAGATACAGCGCCGCCGTGTGGATAAGCCGCTTCTGCTTGGCAGCTGTGACGGCCTCCTTCGGCGCATACATCCCATCCGAGCGGCGGGTCTTCACCTCCACAAAGGCAATATACGGCCCATCCTGCGCGATTATGTCCACCTCGCCCAGACGACAGCGATAATTGGAGGCCAGGATCCGATAGCCCTGATCCCGCAGATACCGGGCCGCCAGCACCTCACCGGCGGCTCCCTTGGACGGCGCCGCCATCAGCGACTCTCCCCCAGTATCTTTGTCAGAAAACTGCGGCGATGAATGGGACAGAGGCCCAACTCCCGCAGAGCGGCGGTATGGGCGGCCGTGCCGTAGCCCTTATGCACCGCAAAGCCATAGCCCGGGTACAGGGCGTCCATCTCCCGCATGACCCGATCCCGGGAGACCTTTGCCAGAATGGACGCCGCGCCGATGGACGCTGACAAGGCATCGCCCTTGATGACGCACTCCCCGGGAACCGGCAGCTGCGGCGGCAGCCGGTTGCCGTCAATAAGGGCATACCGCACCCGGTCGCCCAGCCCGGCGACCGCCCGGCACATGGCCAGATACGTTGCCTGCAGAATATTGATTTCCTCAATTTCCTCCACGGTGGCAGACGCCACGCTGAAAGCGACCGCCTCAGCGCAAATGGCGTCGAACAGCGCTTCCCGTTTCTTCTCGCTGAGTTTCTTGGAGTCGTTGATCCCGGCAATGGGACGGTCCGGATCCAGAATCACTGCCGCCGCATATACCGGACCGGCCAACGGCCCCCGTCCGGCCTCATCCACTCCGCAGAACGCCGGATGGCTCGCCCGCACCGCGGCGTCAAATTCCTCATTCGTCATGAGTTACACCTCCCGGCGGTTCCTCTAAGGTCATGCGCCCGATCTTGCCGCCCCGGTATTCGTCCAGCAGCATGATGGCCGCCCGCTCGGTATTCACCTCGCCGCCGGACACCAGCATCCCCCGCTTTCGGGCGATGAGCTGCAACAGCTCATAGGCGTCCTCCGGCAGCGCTCCCTCCAGCTTATACCGCTCGGTCAGCTGCGCCGGATAGTGCTGTGCCAGGATTTTCAGCAGCTCGCAGGCCATCTCCTCCAGATCCAGCACCTGATCCCGAATAGCCCCGGTGAAGGCTAAATGCAGCGCCGCGGTGTGATCCTCAAACTTCGGCCACAGCACACCGGGCGTATCCAGCAGCTGCGCCCCCTCCACCACGAACCATTGATTGGTGCGGGTTACGCCGGGACGGTCCTCCACCTTTGCCTTGCCGCCCTTATTGAGTCGGTTGATAAAGGAGCTTTTCCCCACATTGGGAATGCCCACGATCATCGCCCGGATGGCACGGTGCATCCCCTTTTCTTCCCAGCGGGCCACACTGTCCCGCAGCAATTCCCGCAGAGCGGGCATGAATGCCTGCACACCCTTGCCGCTCTTACAGTCCACCGGCACCGCGGGAATTCCGCGCTCCTTATAGTAGGCCACCCATCGGGCGGTGGCGGCGCTGTCCGCCAGATCCGCCTTATTGAAGATCAGCAGCCGGGGCTTGCGTCCCACCCAGCGATCCAGTTCCGGATTGCGGCTGCTGTCCGGGATGCGGGCATCCACAATCTCCACCACCGCATCCACCAGCTTAAGGCTCTCCTGAATCTTCCGCCGGGTCCGCGCCATATGACCGGGGAACCACTGGATGCTCTCCGCTGCCGGACGGCTGTCCGTCCGGGGCCGGGGCGATTTCCGCTGCCAGTTATTATTGGAGCCGCCCGGCTTACCTTTTTTGCGATTATTTGCCATCTCCGTCTCCCTCGTATCCGATCTGCCGTACCCAACCGGCGGTATCCCCCGGCCACAAACGCAGCACCACCACACCGGCCACATTCTCCGTGGAGAACGCTCCCAGCATCCGGCTGTCCTTGGATTCCGGCCGGTTATCGCCCATAGCAAAGATACACCCCTCCGGCACCGTATACGGTGATGCGCAGCCAAAAGAAGGGGTGAATCCACCCCGCACATACGGCTCATCCAGCGCCACGCCGTTGCGGGTCACAACGCCGGTCTCATCGTCAAATTCCAGCACATCTCCCGCCAGCCCGATGACCCGTTTGATCAGAGGCTGTTCGCCGACGCGGTTGATCACCACCACATCGCCCCGCCGGACGGTATAGAACCGACTGACCATGATCAGCCGATCTCCATTCTGAAAAGTATCGGTCATAGACACGCCATCCACGCTCATCACCCGAAACAGGAGCATGAACACCAAAGCCACCGCCACCAGCGCCGATACCAGCGCCGACATCCATTCATAGCCGCTCACCAACCACTTGGGCTGCTGCACCGCCGCATCCTTCTGTTCCATACGCTCACTCCCACCGATCACCGCTCGTCGGTGATCCAACCAAACTGATCCAGCGGCCAGACCCGCAGCTTCGCTACCCCGACCACATCTTTCACCGAAACCAGACCCACCTCCGCCGAACGGCTATCCAGCGAAATCGCCCGGTTATCGCCCATGACAAAAATATATCCCTCCGGGATCGTCACCGGGCCGGAGAAATCCCGCAGCACCGTACTGCCGGTGATATACGGCTCGTCCAGCACCCGGCCGTTGACGGTCACGGTATAGTCCGGCAATATATTGATGGTGTCGCCCGCCACCGCGATCACCCGTTTGATCAGCGGCTCCTTGACATAGCGATCCACCACCACCACATCTCCCGCCACGTAGCCGCCGCTCGCCGACAGCAGGATCAAACGGTCGCCATCATTCAGCGACGGCACCATGGATTCGCCATCCACTCCGACAATGCGGAACCAAAAGGTAAAAATCAGCACCAGCACCGTCAATGCAGAGATCATCGCGCTGATCCAATCGTATGCAGGCGCCACTGTCCGCCGCCACCGTTTTTCGCGGCTTTCGGCCTTTCCGGTCAGCCGGCGCACAAGGCGACCCTCCGACTGCTCCTGTGCCGAATACTCCATACGCTCCATTGTGTCCTCTTTTCCGTACCTGTTCGGTATAGATACTCTTACGGGACAGTATAGCACACCTCCGGCTAAAAGAAAAGAAAAATCTGCGAAAAAACGTATTTTCAGGGAAACGCATTTCCCGGCACATCGGCGCCCCGTGCCCGGCTTAACGGGCGTCGGTCTGCCGATACCGCTCCTCACCCCACCATGCGGGCAGCAGCTCCGACAGTGTGACCGTCTCCCGCTTTTCATAGTCCACGAGAATTTCCATCCGCCCATTCTCCGGCGACAGCTGCATGAAGAACTCACGGCAGGCCCCGCAGGGCATCCCGCTGCCGCCGCCGCACGGCGGCGCGTCCCGAAAAGCGATCATCCGCCGGACGACGGTCTGACCGCTGTTGACCAGCATATTCAGCGCCGCCACCCGCTCGGCACACAGATTCAGCACACCGCTGCAGCTCTCCACACAGAAACCGGTATAGATGTCGCCGTTCCCGCTTTCCAGCGCACACACCACATGACGGGCATAGATAAACGGCGTCACATCCCCCGGACGGTACAACCCCTTGGCCTTTTGATACAGCTGCTCCCAGATATCCATACACACGCTCCCACTCTCCGATTTCCCTGATGAAAAGAAGAAAGGGACTGTAAACAGCCCCTTTCTCCGCCAATGCATTCTTATTTGATGAGTTCCTTGACCTTCGAGGCCTTGCCCACGCGGTCACGCAGGTAGTACAGCTTGCTGCGGCGCACTTTACCGTTGCGGATCACTTTCACAGCCGCCACATTGGGGCTATGCAGCGGGAACACACGCTCCACGCCCACACCGTAGGATACCCGGCGCACCGTAAAGGTCTCGGCAACGCCGCTGCCCTTCTTCGCGATGACCGTGCCCTCAAAGGCCTGGATACGCTCCCGGTCACCTTCGCGGATCTTTACGTCCACGCGCACCGTGTCGCCCACGGAAAACGCAGGCACGGTCTCCTTGATGCTGCCCTCAGCAATCAACTTCAATGCATCCATCTTGACTTTCCTCCTAAAATTTCAGACATTCTTGCCGCACCGCCACGGTCGGTAGAGGACTGCCCGCTTTAATGTCGTGCTTTCGCCTGGCATTAACCCCCACAGGGCACAAAATCCCCGCGGTCAAAAACACGTCTGGTATTGTAGCATGTTCTCTACCAAAATGCAAGTGTTTTTTTGCAAAAAAGTGAAAAACCCCGCAAAAAGGTCGGGACAGCGCCGCTGTCGCCGTCACGCGATCGGCCGATCGACCGCTGCATCCCTCTTCCGCAGGAGGCTTTCACCGCCATACAGACCGCCCGGCTCCCTCACAGTCTCCCGCACAATTACAGCGTAAGGCAGCCTTCCTCCAGCATCGACTGGGCCGCCAGCAGCACGCCGATGCGGCCGCTGGCGTAATTCAGTCCGCCCTGCATATAGGCCGCATACGGCTCCCGCAGCGGCGCATCCGCCGACAGCTCGATGGACGAACCGTTGGTGAACGCGCCGGCCGCCATGATAACTTTGCTGACATAACCCGGCTGCTCCGACGGCTCCGGCACCACAAAGGAATCCACCGGCGCGCCCTTCTGCATCCCACGGCAAAAAGCGATCAGCGACGGTTCATCCCGCAGCAGGATCGTCTGGATGATATCGCCCCGGTATTCCTCCGGGCGGGGACTGACCGTATAGCCCAGCGCCTGAAACAGCCCGGAGGCAAACACCGCCGTTTTCATGGCCTCGCCGACCACGTGGGGCGCATGGAACAGTCCCATATACAGACTACGGGTATGCCCCAGAGAAGCGCCGACCTCCCGCCCCAGTCCGGGCGTAGTCATACGATAGGCGCACTGCTCGATGCAGGCGGCCGTACCGCACATATAGCCGCCGTTGGGCGCGATCCCGCCGCCGAGATTCTTGATCAGCGACCCGGCGATCAGATCCACGCCGACCTGGGTAGGCTCCAGTTTTTCCGTAAACTCGCCGTAGCAGTTATCGGCAAAGATGGTCACATCCGGCCGCACCTGCCGCACCGCCTCCACGATGCGGCGGATCCCGTCCACGGTCAGCGACGGGCGGGTGTTATACCCCCGGGAGCGCTGAATATGCACCAGCTTTATGGTGGGGTCCTCCCGCAGCGCCGCCTGAATGCCGGGAAGATCCGGCGCCTGCTGCTCATTGAGCGGCACCTCCCGGTAAGCAACGCCGTATTCCGCCAGCGAACCGGCGCAGGGCACCTTATGCCCGATCACCTGCTCCAGCGTATCGTAGGGCGCACCGGTAGCCGCCAGCAGCGTATCGCCGGGGCGCAGCATGGCATACAGCGCAATGGCGATCGCGTGGGTGCCGGAAACGATGCTGTGGCGGATCAGCGCATCCTCCGCCCCCATGATATCCGCCAGTATGGCGTCCAGCGCATCCCGGCCGCGGTCGCCGTTGCCGTACCCGGTGGTGGGCATGAAATGGCTCTCGCTCACCCGATGGCGAATGAAGGCGGACAGCACCTTCTGCTGGTTATATGTAGAAATCTCCTCGATGCGGGCAAACGTTTCCTTCGTTTGAGCATCCACCCTGTCGGCCAGCTCTGCCAGCCGGGGGTCCACCTGAAAAAATGTCGTATCCATGTGTTTCTCTCCTGAACTTCAGTATTTTACGATATGCGTATCTCCGCCCAGCCCTCATCGGCGGGGGCAAAGCCCAGGCGGGCATACAGTCGTTCGGCCGCCCCGTCCGTCGGCGCGATCCACATCGTCCGCTTGTCCGACAGGCGGGACAGCAGGGCCGTCACACACCGGGAGGCCAGCCCTCTGCGCCGAAACGACGGCTCCGTCACCACCCCGCCGATCACTGCCGCCGACTGGGATTCCGCCACGGTCATGGCCATGCTCACCGGGCGGCCGTCCGCGCAGCACACCGCCACATGACACGCCTCGTGGCGCAGCCGATGGGACACATCCACATACCAGCTGTCGAAGGGTGGCAGAGCAGAAAAACCGGTTTGCAGCAACGGGTACAGCATCGGCAGCCGATAGGCCGGTTCATCCGGGGCGACCGGCGGCCACACGCCTGTAAAACGCATGAGCCCGCCATACGACACAGCGCCGTGCAACACCGCCGCCAGCGCCCGCCCGGTCACGCCGTCCGTGCGCAGCAGCCGCAAACCGGGCAGCAGACGCAAAAACGCCACCCACTCCTCCGACAGCGCTCCCGGGGCATCCAGCACAGCGATCCCGTCCAAAAACGCCAGGGCCGCTCCCGCCTCGTCCGCAAAGAACTGCACCAGATTCGACTCCCCATAGGCTTTGTGCAATCCATGGATCCGCGCGGCACATTCCGTATCCCGCTCGGCGGGCAGATCGCGGCCTGCAACGGAACGGATCATGCGGGCAGCACCCCGATCAGCAGCCGCAGCAGATCCTCCATGGCCTGCACATCCGCCCAGCTGCCGGTGCAGGTCGGAGAATGAATATAGCGGCAGGGCAGCGACAGCGCCGCCATACGCACACCGTCGCCGCTGGTCTGTATGCTCCCGGCATTGTTGCCGCCGGCGATGCGGGTCTTGGTCTGGGTCGGAATCCCGTGCTCATCCGCCAACGCCCGGATCTGTCGATACAGGTCCGCATCATACAGAGTCGCCCGGTCGGCAAAAGAAACGACGCCCCTATCGCCGACACGGCACACCGCATTGTCCGGACGGCTGCCGACCGTATCGGCGGCCGTGGTGGCATCCAGCGCAATGGCTATATCCGGCCGAATCTGCCGGGCCGCCACTCCAGCTCCCCGCAGCCCCACCTCCTCCTGCACGGAGAAGGACAACCACAGGTCATATTCCGGCTGGCTCGCCGCCAGCGTCAGCAGCAGCGCACACCCAACCCGATCGTCCACCGCCTTGCTCACAAAGCGGTCGTTGGCCAGATCGGCCCAGCATTGCTGGAATGTGCCCGCGGCTCCGATGCGCACCATTCTCGCCGCCTCCGTACCGTCGGCCGCTCCGATGTCCACGACCATCGTCTCATTAGACGGAATGGTGGTGCGCTCCTCTCCCTTGCACTGGTGGATCGCCTTGCCGCCGATCACGCCCAGCCAGCCGCTGACACGCACCCGATGGCCGAACAGCGCCTGCTTGTCGATGCCGCCCACCGGCTCAAAATGCAAAAAGCCGTCCTCTCCGATATGGGTGATCAAAAAGCCCACCTCATCCATATGGGCATCCAGCAGCAGCCGGTGGCTGCCGGTCTGCCGGCCGATGAGGTGCACCAGCACGTTCCCCATTGGGTCAACGGTAATCTCCTTCGGTGCGGAGCTGGCCTCCAGCTCATCCAGTATATACTCCCGCACATCCTCTTCCCGGCCGGAGACGCCGTCCAAATTACACAATTCCCGCAACAGCTTCCGGTTCACAGCCGCGTCCCCCTTTCCGTCACATAGGCCGCCATGAGCGCGCCCACCGCAACCACATCCAAAAGATCCACCGCCTCCGCGGGGGTATGCATATACCGCAGCGGAATGGACAGCAGACCGGTAGGAATCCCGGCGTTCTCATTGCTGATCCGGTCGGCGTCGGTGCCGGTGGAAGACCCCATCACCTCGAACTGATGAGAGATCTCCAGCCTTCCGGCGATCTCCGTCAGTCCGTCGGACACCCGCCGATCCAGCAACGGAGACAGACCGATCATCGCGCCCTTACCCATCACGCCGCAATGCCGCGGATCGGCGTCCGAGGTCAAAGCAAAGCTCACGTCCGTAACCAGCGCCACATCCGGTTTCAGCTGCCGGGCCGCCACACCGGCTCCGCGCCGCCCGACCTCCTCCTGCACACAGAAAGCCACCGCCACCGTGGCGGCAGGCTGCCTTAACACGCTCAGCGCCTCCAGGATCGCCGCCATGCCCGCCCGATCATCCAGAGCCTTACAGCTGACCACCGTTTCCCCCATCGGGAAGAACCGGGGCGCAAAAGCCACCCGATCGCCGGGGCGCACGTGCGCCATGGCCTCCTGCCCGCTCATGCCGATGTCAATGCCGCGGGTGGACAGCTCCGGCAGTCCGCTATCCTTCTGAATGAGATGCGGGGGCACCGAGCAGAACACGCCAGGGTATGGCTTGTCCCCGTATACCACCACATTCTGCGCCGCCAGCACCCGCTCGTCGGGGCTGCCCGCCGCCGCCACATGGACGAACCCCAGTTCATCCACGCCGGTCACAAGAAAGCCCACCTCGTCCATATGCGCCTGCAACAGCACCGTTCCGGCGGCAGGGTCAGTGCCTCGCCGCACCGCCAGCACATTTCCCATCCTGTCCACCGTAACCGTATCGGTCAGCGGGCGCAGCAGCTTCACAGCCAGCTCGGTTATCTCCGTCTGTCCGGCCACGCCGGGCGCCCGGCACAGCTGCTCCAGATTGTCTTTTGCACTAATGGTTTCCATGCTCATGACTCATTCTCACTCCTTACGGCAGATTCTGCACCAGGGTCTTAAAGTGTTGTCCCCGTTCCTCAAAGTTCTTATACATATCAAAACTGGCACTGGCGGGAGACATAAACACGATGTCCCCGTCCCCGGCCAGCCGATCGGCCGTCTGCACCGCCTCGGACATATCCTTCACCCGGTAAATGGGCAGATCGGAGCAGGCGCGTATCGCAGCTTCGATAGCATCTGCCGTAGCGCCCAGCAGCACCGCCGCCTGCACCTTTTCCGCTGCCACCGGTCCCAGCGGCGTATAGGGGATGTGCTTGTCATAGCCGCCGGCGATGAGGATCACCTTCTGGCGGAATGCCTGCAACCCGGCGATGGTGCGGGAGGGGCTGCTGCCGATGGAATCGTTATACCAGCGCACGCCGTTGCGTTCCCGCACCAGCTCGCAGCGATGCTCCACGCCGCCGAACGCCCGGGCGAACCGGACGATGGCCTCCGGCGACACCCGTCCCCACACAGCCGCGATGGCCGCCATATAGTTCTCCACATTATGCTCGCCGGGAATACGGATATCGTCCGCATCCATCACCACCGTATCCGTGCCGTCGGCGCTCACCACGATCCGCCGCCGCTCATCCAGCCAGCAGCCGCGCTCCACCCGGCCCCGCCGGGAAAACAGCCACACCTGGCCCGGACAGTCCGCCGCAAATCCTGCGGTGATGGCGTTATCGGCATTGAGCACCGCACGGTCGCCGGGCTTTTGGTACAGCACCAGATTTTTCTTTGCGTCAATGTATTCCTGCATATCGGTGTGCCAGTCCAGATGATTGGGCGCTACGTTGGTGACGACCGCTACCGCGGGAGACCGATGCATCCCCGTGAGCTGAAAGCTGGACAGCTCCACCACCGCCGCATTATCCGGAGTGATATCCGCCACATACGGCAGCAGCGCCCGGCCGATATTCCCCCCCACAAAGGTCTTGACGCCGGCCGCATCCAGCAGGCCGGCGATGATGGTGGTGGTGGTGGTTTTTCCGTCCGAGCCGGTGACGGCGTAGATCGGCGCCCGGCAGAGGTCGAAGAAGATCTCCATCTCCGAGGTGACGGTCTTCCCCTCTCGCCGCGCCTGTTCCAGCGCCGGCAGATACGGCTTCATGCCGGGGGTGCGCAGGATCAGCTGTCCGTCCAGCCGATCCAGGTATCCTTCTCCCAGCGACAGCTGCGCCCCCGCCGCCCTCAGCTCCCGGGCGGTATCCCCCAGCTGCGCCTCGGTGCGCCGATCACAAGCCACGACGTGCGCGCCCGCCTGCAAAAACTGGTGGATCACCGGCAGATTATTATGTCCGATCCCGCAGATGGTGACGGTTTTCCCGTCCACTGCATGAAAAAATGATTCGATGCTATTCAAATCCATCACTCCCGTATCTGGCATTCCGCCCATCCATTATACATATACTCTCCGCAAATAGCAAGAAAAACCTGCCGCCGAACCTTTTTCCGAAAATATTAAATTTTTATAAATTTCGACGTTCGGTCCTTGTGAATTGCCGTTACAGGAGCTATAATAGCACCATGGAGCAAGGAGATGAACGCCGTGTACTATTACGAAGGTATGAGCTGTCCGGTCTGCGGACAGCCTTTTCAGTCGGACGACGATGTGGTCGTATGCCCGGTCTGCGGGCTGCCCCATCACCGCGCCTGCTGGAAGCAGGAGGGGCACTGTCATCTGGCGCACCTGCACGGAACCGACGAACAATGGAGCCGCGAAGCGGCGGAAGCCGCCGCGCAGCCGGAGCAGGAGCCGGAGGACTCTGCCCGATCCGGAGGTGTGCAGATCTGCCCCCGATGCCGGACGGAGAACCCGGAATATGCCGAGTTTTGCTGCCGCTGCGGATGTCCTCTGGGCGAGGCGGACTGGGACGGCGACCGCTCCGCGGATGCAGGCGATTTTCAGCAGCCCCCTTACAGCGAATATATGCCTTTCCGCAGTGTGTTTTCGGATACGGCAAACTGCAATCCCAATGAGGTGATCGGCGACCGGAAGGCCACCGATCTGGCCGCGGCCATCGGCGGACGGACAGACTATTATCTGCCGCGATTCCGGCAAATCGCCGGCGGACGCTCCGGCGGGTGGAACTGGTCGGCTTTTCTGCTGGGACCGTATTGGCTGCTGTACCGAAAGATGTATCTGTCCGGCGGATTGCTGTTGCTGTTGCAGCTTTTGCAGAGCACCGTCCTGTACTGGATCATGAACAAGCTGAATCTGACAGACAACGCGGCGCTGCTGCGGTTTTTCTCCCGGGATTTTGAGAACCGCCAGGAGCTGTACTACTATCTGGCGCTGTTGCTGCTGAGTCTGTTGGTGTTTGCGATTCGGTTTGCTCTGGGCGGATTGGGCAACCGGCTCTATTATCGCCATTCCTGTGAGCTGATCACCCGTAAGCGGGAGCAAATACCGGATATCACCACTGCCGAATTGGCTACCGTAGGCGGGACGTCTTTCAGCATCCTGGTGATCGGCTATGTGGGTGCCAATGTGCTGAGCATGCTGATTCAGCTGCTACTATAAACCATATGAGTGTGAGGAGAATACGATGAATACAGTGCGGAAAGCAGTCATTCCGGCAGCCGGACTGGGCACACGCGTGCTCCCGGCCTCCAAATCCATGCCCAAAGAAATGCTCCCTATTGTGGACAAGCCCGCGATACAGTATATCGTGGAGGAGGCGGTGCAGTCCGGCATCACGGACATTCTGATCATCACCAACCGGGGCAAGGGCATCATCGAGGATCATTTCGACCACAGCATCGAGCTGGAGGAGCGGCTGGCGGCCGGCGGTAAAACCGAGGCGCTGGAGCAGGTGCAGCGCCTGTCCTCCATGGCCAACATCCACTATATTCGCCAACGGGAGACCAAGGGTTTGGGACACGCAGTCAGCTGTGCCCGCACATTCGTCGGCAATGAGCCGTTTGCCGTGCTGTACGGAGACGATGTGATCATCGGTGACGATCCGGTTTGCGGCCAGTTGTGCCGCGTGTATGAGGAATACGGCAAATCGGTGGTCGGTGTCAAACAGGTGACGCCGGAGCAGGTACTGCGGTATTGCTCGCTGGGGGTGCGTCCGGTGCGGGACGCAGTTTTTGATGTATACGACATGATCGAGAAGCCCGCGCCGGACAAGGTGCTGTCCCTCTATTCCATCTTGGGACGGTGTGTGCTGACGCCGGATATCTTTGATATTCTGGAGAATACCGCCCCCGGAGCCGGCGGCGAAATTCAATTGACCGATGCCATGTGTGTACAGGCGAAGGACAACCGCATGATGGCGGTGGATTTCGTGGGCAAGCGGTACGATATGGGCAATAAGCTGGGAATTTTACAGGCCAACTGCGAAGTGGCGTTGCGACGCCCCGATCTGCGGGACGACTTCGCCGCCTATTTGAAAGAATTGGCGGCAACGCTGTAACGGTAAGCGCATAGAGTGATACCCCCGGAGGGCGGTTTGCCTTTGCCGGGGGTATGCTTTTTCCGGCGGAATGCAGCCCGACAGTCGCAATCCGCCCCGTTGTGGGCGACGGCATCTTGCGGTCTCCTTGCCGAGATATATCCGCATTCTTCAGTGCACTCACATACCCTCGAATTCATACGGCACGGCTATCCGGCGAACGCAGCGAACATTCCGGGTTTTGCAGAAAACGAACAAATGATCGTTTTGCGCTTGACTTTTCACCCTCGATGGGTGTATGATACACGAAGATAATCCACAGTAGGAGGTACGCAGTATGGCGGCACCGTTAGCAGACCGGATTCGTCCGACAGCGCTGAGCGACGTGGTGGGACAGCAGCATATTCTGGGCGAGGGAAAAGCTCTGCGGAACATACTGGAGAGCGGTCACATCCCCAACCTGATCTTCTACGGGCCCTCCGGGGTCGGGAAAACCACCGTAGCCCGCATCATCGCCGAACGGGCGGATATGCGGCTGCACAAGCTCAACGGCACCACCGCTTCTACCGCGGATATCAAAGCTGTGGTGGAGGAGCTGGACACCTTTGCGGGTATGAACGGTGTGCTGCTGTATCTGGATGAGATCCAATATTTTAATAAGCGACAACAGCAAACGCTGCTGGAATTCATCGAAAACGGCCGCATCACGCTGATTGCCTCCACAACGGAGAACCCGTATTTCTATGTATACAATGCTATTTTGAGCCGTTCTACGGTGTTTGAGTTCAAGGCCGTGGAGCCGACGGAGATTGAAAAGGCCGTACACCGCGGTTTTTCCATCCTCCAAAGCGAGCGGGAAGCCCCTCTGCAGGTGGAGGAGCCGGTATACGCCCACATTGCCCGGGCTTGCGGCGGCGATGTGCGCAAGGCCATCAACGCCGTGGAGCTATGCGTATTGGCCGGCGATACCGACGCGGACGGCAGCACCACCGTGACATTGGAGACGGCGCAGCAGCTATCCCAGCGCAGCGCCATGCGTTATGACCGGGAGGGCGACGAGCATTACGACATCGTATCCGCCTACCAGAAATCCATGCGCGGCTCCGACCCGGATGCGGCGCTGCACTATCTGGCGCGGCTGCTGGAGAGCGGCGACCTACCCTCCGCCTGTCGGCGGCTGATGGTCTGCGCCAGCGAGGATGTGGGATTGGCCTATCCGCAGATCCTGCCCATCGTCAAGGCGGCGGTGGACATGGCACAGCAGGTGGGTCTGCCGGAGGCGCGGATCCCACTGGCCGACGCGGTCATCCTGGTGTGCCAGGCGCCGAAATCCAACACCGGCTGCTGCGCCATCGACGCCGCCATCGCCGATGTGCAGGCCGGAAAAAGCGGTCCCATCCCCCGTCAGCTGCAAAACAAGCACTATGACAGCGCCGAGGTGGAGAAAAAAGGGCAGTTCTATCGGTATCCCCACAGCTTCCCCGGCCACTGGGTACGGCAGCAGTATTTACCGGATGCGCTGCGGGACGCCGTATATTACACTCCCGGCGATAACAAAACCGAGCAGTCCTTTGCGGCCTACTGGAAAGAAATCAAGGGTAAATAAACGAAGCGGTCGGTGCTAATAGCGCCGACCGCTTTTCTCATTTGGCAAAGTGGATCATTTGGAGAAAACGAATTCCGCACGCTTGTCGGAAAGCCAATCGGATTTTACCTGTAACTCCAGTTCTTTCCAATCTTCAGACGCCTCAACGGCATACCATCCGACCAGTTTTTTACCTGGGGTGATACTGCCATCCAGCGTACCATCCGGAAAAGAGCAGGCCGCCGAGAAGGAATAGTCACACTTTACCCCATCCACATAAGCATCAAACAGCAATATGGAGCTGATCCTCTGTTCTTCGTCAGATATGTTTTCAATGGTGAATTGCACCCCCACAAAGACCTTGCCATCCTCCGCCTCATAAAAGCTTTTTCCGTAGGATTCCTGCAGGTCTTGTGCCGTCACCCGTATCGTGCGGAATACAGCCGTTTCGTGCAGGCCAAAGGTCGTCCGATCGGAGGATGCACTCCCGGAGACAGAGGCGCTGCTCATCGCCGGTTCCTTTATCGGTTCCGAGTCCGCATTACTCCCAACCTGCCACAACACCAACACCGCAAAGAACACCGTGATCAGCACTTTCACCCAGGTCTTCCAGCTTTTCTTCGCCCACATTAACCCCAGTCCCACCGGGAAAAAGAAAACCAGCAGCAACACAATAGCCCAAGTCGGCGCTCCCTGTTTGTCCGGCGGCATCGGTGCATTGCACCCGTTCGGACAATAATTTCCCTCGTATGCCTGGCCGCATTTTCCACACTTCATTGTTTCATCTACTCCTTTTCTTCAGATAGACAGTGCACACTGTCTTTTAGGATTATAAACCATTTTGGTTTATATGTCAATATACCAATTCGGTTTATTCTATACTATTGTCATTCGATTTACGATAGGTGGGATGAACCATGTACCAACGTATCCGGGGACTGCGAGAAGATCGGGATCTGCGACAAAAGGATGTAGCCGACTATCTGCATTGCAGTCAGGTGGCCTATTCCCGCTATGAGCTGGGGACACGGGATATACCCAGCGAGGTGTTGATTGCTCTGGCCGCTTTCCATCAGACCAGCATCGACTATCTGCTGGGTCTGACCGATGTAAAAACGCCCTATCCGGCCGCCAGACACACCCCGCAGAAATGAGCAAGCCTCCGGCGGATATCCGCCGGAGGCTCTGTGTTTTTCATAACCTCTTCGTTTCCTCAGATGAGCTGCTGATCGTTGATCACCAGTTTGAATTGCAGCCCCAATTTTTCTGCCGCCTTGCGGCAGAGAATCATCCGTCCCATGAAAATCTCAAAATATTCCATCACCGATCCGTGCTCCCGGTCGATCACCAGCGTCAGCTGGATCTCCGTATGATCCGGATTGATCTCCAACTTGGAAGAGGTCACGGAATAATTGACCCGGTCATGAATATCAAAAGAAGCGATATTCCGGTTGCGTACCCGGCTGCGGCGCACATCGGATTTATCCGCCAGGATCAGCGCTGCGGCCAGCGGGCTGACCGGCACACCGGTGCCCTCGTCATGGTTGCCGATGGCCGCCGTGATATGGGCGATCTCATCTGCCGGAAAGCCCATTTTATCCAGCAGCCGGAAAGCCATCACCGCTCCGCTCTGGCTATGATCCACCCGATTGACCAGGTTCCCGATATCGTGGAGATATCCGGCGATCCGGGACAACTCCACCAATCGCGCCGGATATCCCAGCGTTTCCAAAATGTTCCCGGCGTTCTCCGCTACCTGAGTGACGTGTGCGAAGCTGTGCTCCGTCATCCCCAAAGCCGCCAGCGCCTCGTTGGCCGCCTCAATATAGGTACGAATGGTCGGGTCTCTGCGTATCATCTCATAGCTCAGATCCATAGATATAAAACTCCCCTCTGTTCCGTCATGTCTACGTCCACACTTCTGCATACCATTCCGCCGCCGTAGCACACGGCTCACGGGCGGTCTTTCAGCATATAATCCACCATGGCCGCCGCAGCCGGGACGGCCACTCTCCCCGCCGCCAGCCGATCGGCCATTCCCCGCAGCCTGTCCGGATCATCCAGAAGCTGCAACGCCTTTCCGATAGCGGACGGCCAATCGGAGGCGCCCGGCGTTCCGTAGGTACGGGAAAAATATTCCAGATTGCGGGATTCGCACCCCGGAACCGCCAGCAGCATCACCGACGGGCAGCCGGAAACCAGCATCTCGGTGCAGGTCAGTCCGCCGGGTTTCGTGATGCACACATCCGCCGCCGCCATATACAACGGCATCTCCTTTGTAAAGCCGAGAGCCTTTACGCCGTCAATGGGCGTTTCCGTCAGCTTCTCGTACAGCGCCCGATTGTTGCCGCACACCACGACCGGCAGCACCTGCGGCGGGATCTGCCCATCCATGCGAGGGACTTCCTTTTCAATATGCCCACAGCCCATGCTGCCGCAGCACAGCAACAGTATCCGTTTGTCCTCCGGCAGTCCCAGACTGCGGCACGCCTGCGCCCGCTCCACCGGGGTATAAAACGCCCGTTTCACCGGGATGCCGGTGGCCGCCAACTTTTCCCGGGGAATACCGCAGGCGATGAACTCCGGGATCAGGTCCGCCGCCGGCACAAACCAGGCCCGGGCGGACAGAGTATTGACCCCGGGACTGCACGTATAATCCGTCGCCAGAAAATAGAACGGAACGGTCAGCCCGTGACGCTTTTGTGCCTCTGTCAGCATCATCGCCGCAAACACATGCACGCACAAAATTGCCGTAAAGCCGTTCTCCTTCACATAGTCCGCCATCCGTTCCACGCCCCGCCGTAGCAGATTGGAGACCCAGGTCATCCGATGATGCTCCTGATAGGCGTATACCCGGCCGAAAGTACCGGGCAGATGGCGATAGACATACACATGCCCGTGACTGACGATGGAAGAAAATTGCGGGGACACAAACCGCAACCCATCCTCCACCGTACAGGGAATGCCACGGCTCTCCAACTCCTCCCGCACCGCAGCGGCGGAAGAATTATGACCGCCGCCGGTATTGGCCGACAGGATCAACACACGCATAGTCAAAACACCCTTCCTGTATTTTTCAGCGCACCCGCCGGCGCAGCTCTCCGAAAAACTCCTTTAATACTTGCCGACACGCATCCTCCAACACACCGCAGACGTGCTCCGGCCGATGGTTATACGGCAGCCGGAACAGGTCCACCACCGAGCCGCAGGAGCCGGCCTTGGGATCCGCCGTCCCCTGAATGACCCGGTCGATCCGGGCATTGATGATTGCTCCGGCGCACATGGGGCACGGCTCCAGCGTCACATACAGGTCGCAGCCGGACAGCCGCCAGCCGCCCAAGGTGCGGCAAGCCTCGGCGATGGCCTCAATCTCAGCGTGCGCCAGAGCGTTTCTGTCCCGCTCCCGGCGGTTCCGGCCACGGCCGATGACCACGCCGTCCCTGACCACCACAGCACCCACCGGCACCTCGCCCTCCGCGGCCGCTTCCCGCGCCAGACACAGCGCCTGCTCCATGAACTCTTCTTCCGAACTCATACCGCCTCCAGCACCGCCTGCACCAGCAGCACCCCCAGAGCAAGCAGCAGCACCGGCGAGGTAAACAGAGCGCTCCACCGCTGCCCGGCATTGAGGGAAGAGCGGGGCTGTGCCGGCAGCCGCAGCAGCTCGCTGCGCCGGAGCAGCAGTATCGCCACCGCCATAAGCCCCAACAGGATCAGCGCGCCGATCACGATCCAATTGAGCACACCGAACGCGGATTCATTCATTCCATCGCCGAGATACTCAATCAGGACAGACACACCGTTATTGCAAAAATGCACCGCCACCGGCAGCCAGATGTTATCGGTCGCCACATACAGCCAGCCCAGCACCAGACCCACTACAAAGGCGAAGGGGATCTGCCGGATATTGCCGTGCATCATGCCGAAGAACAGCGCCGACATGAACACCGCCGCTCCGTCGCCGAAGGGGCGCAGTTCCCGCAGAAGATACCCCCGCATGACCGCCTCCTCCAGCAGAGCCGGAAGCACGGCAAACACGATCAGATACACCGCAAAGCCCGTCGGCGTAGGCTCCAGCATATCCGGCGTCTCCGGCGCCGAGGCGCCGAACTGCTCCAGAAAGGCCGTCACATAAGAGCCGATGATGTTGGCCAGCATACACACGCCCACTCCGGCCACGACCGCCAGAAAGGCATCCGGGCCATTGACCCGGTGCGCCGGGCTCAGGGGGAAATACCGCCGCTTGCCGCACAGCGCCACCAGCGCCGCCGGCACCAGCATCGCAAAGCTGTATACCCCTGCGTACACAAGCAGATACGACACCTTGTCCATGCCCAGCAGCGGCTGAGTCAGCTGAGAGCGATCCAGCACGCCGGCCAGCAGCAGAATGACCGCCAATATGTTGAAAGTCAGCAGCAGTCCCGCCGTATTCGCCAGCATCAGTGCGCCGGCAAAATTCCCTTTCCGGCGCAGCCAGCGTCTCTCCAGCTGCTGGGGCGTCGGCGGGGGGGCATACACAAACGGTTGCGGTGTCCAGCCTTGTTGTTCCATAAATCCATGTCCTCTCCCGGATCGGTCCGGCCAATCCGTCCATTCAAGTGCATTTTAACACATTTCCCCGGAATTGTACAGCAATATTTTCGTTGCACATTTCGTAGAATTGTGATATGATAGTCAGCAGTATTGCGTGAGGAGGAATCGCATTGGATAATCGTCCCATCGGCGTATTTGACTCCGGACTGGGCGGGTTGACGGCGGTGCGGCAGCTCATGGAGCTGATGCCCCGAGAGGATATCGTCTATTTCGGGGATACCGGTCGGGTGCCCTACGGCTCCCGCAGCGCTCAGACCGTGCACCGGTATGCCCGGGAGGACTGCCGATTTCTTCAGCAGCAGGGGGTAAAATTTCTCATCGCTGCCTGCGGCACCGTCAGCTCCGTGGCCGGAGATGTGCTGGAGGCGCTGCCGCTGCCGGCCATGGGGATCATTCAGCCCGCCGCCGATGCCGCCGCCCGCGCCACCCGCAGCCGCCGGATCGGCGTGATGGGCACCTCCACCACCGTGCGCTCCGGCTCCTTCGTCCGGCGTCTGCACGAGCTGGATCCTTCCATCGAAGTGACCGCCGCGGCCTGTCCGGTGCTGGTGTCGCTGGTGGAGAACGGATGGATTGACCCCCGGGACGAGGTGACGAGCGCCGCCGTGCGCCGGTATCTGCTCCCCTTGCAGGAGGCGCAGGTGGACACGGTGATCCTGGGCTGCACCCACTTCCCGCTATTGGCGCCGCTGATCCGGGCACAGCTCGGCGCGGATGTGACGCTCATTGATTCCGGCCGGGAGACCGCTGCCGCCTGCGCCGCCCGGCTGGCCGCAGCGGACGCTCTGTGCGATCCGAAAAAAGCACGGGGACGCTATCATTTTTTCGTATCCGACCGCCCGGAGGGATTCACTCAGGTGGCGGAGACCTTTTTGGGACATCCGGTGCACGAGGAGATCGACATGATCCCGCCGGACACATTGCGCCTATGAGGGAGGGGTATCCATGCAAGCGCTCATTCACATACGCGGTGTGCAAACGGTTGACGATCAGGAGCCGGACATCATTGAGATGACCACCTGCGGCACGTTTCTGCCCGCCGACGGGGGCTATGCCCTCTCCTATACCGAGGGCCAGGGAGAAGAAGCCACAGCAGTCACGCTGCACGTGGCCGGAAACCGGGTCACGCTGGAACGCTCCGGCGCCTGCTCCAGCATCCTGATCCTCGAAAAGCAGCGCCGCCACCACAGCCAGTATTCCACCCCCTTCGGGGTGCTGGATATGGGCACCTACGCCACCGCACTGGATTGGGAACTGACCGAGCTGGGCGGGACTCTGGATTTTGCCTACACATTGGGATTCAACGGGAGTGTCAATTCGTCCCATACCGTGCATATTACCGTACAGGAGGAGAACACATCATGTCCAATATCGTAAAAGAAACCGAAGCCCAACTGCGGCAATTGATCGGCGACGCCTTCGCCGCGGCCATCGCCGCCGGAGAGCTGCCCCAGGCGGACATCCCCGCCTATGCCGTGGAGATCCCCGCCGACCGGAAGAATGGCGACATGGCGGTGAACGCCGCCATGGTTTCCGCCCGGGCCTTTCATGCCGCCCCCCGAAAGATCGCCGATACGCTGGCCGCCTATCTCAAGCTGGACGGCACCCGGTTTGACAAAGCGGAGGTGGCCGGTCCCGGATTTATGAATTTCTTCCTTTCCCCCGCCTATTACAGCGACGTAGTGGCGGAGGTGCGCCGGGAGGACAAGCAGTTCGGCCGCTCCGATTTCGGCGGCGGCCAAAAGGTAATGGTAGAATACGTCTCCGCCAACCCCACCGGCCCCATGCACATGGGCAATGCCCGGGGCGGCGCGCTGGGGGACTGTCTGGCCAGTGTGCTGGACGCCGCCGGCTACACTGTATGGCGGGAATTCTATATCAACGACGCCGGCAACCAGATCGAAAAATTCGGGCTGTCGCTGGAGGTGCGGTATCTCCAGATCTTCAAGGGTGAAGACGCTGTGGAGCTGCCGGAGGACGCCTATCACGGCGACGATATCAAGGAGCACGCCGCCGCCTTTGCCGAAAAATACGGAGACAAATACGTGGACGCGGACTCCGCCCAGCGGCGAAAAGCGCTGGTGGACTATGCTCTGCCGCTGAACATCGCCAAAATGCAGGCGGATATGGCAAAATACCGTATCGAATACGACCGGTGGTTCACCGAATCCACCCTCCACAAGGACGGCGAGCTGCAAGAGATCATCGACATCCTCACCGAAAAGGGGCTAACCTACGAAAAGGACGGCGCTCTGTGGTACAAGGCCGGAGAATACGGCGAGAAATATCAGCCCAAGAAGCACAAAACCAGAGACGGTGAAGAAGAGGGCATCAAAGACGAGGTGCTGGTGCGCGCCAACGGCAATCCCACCTATTTCGCCGCCGACATTGCTTACCACCGCAACAAATTTCTGCGGGGCTACGAGACTCTTATCGACGTCTGGGGCGCCGACCACCACGGCCACGTTGCCCGCATGAAAGGCGCGATGGATGCCGTGGGTCTGGACGGCGAAAAGCTCCATGTGGTGCTGATGCAGCTGGTGCGGCTGGTGCGGGACGGTGAGATCGTCCGGATGTCCAAGCGCAGCGGCAAAGCCATCCAACTGAGCGACCTGCTGGATGAGGTGCCGGTGGATGCCGCCCGGTTCTTCTTCAACCAGCGGGAAGCCAACACCCAGATGGAGTTTGACTTAGGGCTGGCCATCGAGCAGTCCTCCTCCAACCCGGTCTATTATGTCCAGTATGCCCACGCCCGCATCCACTCCATCTTCCGCAAGCTGGGGATCGCCGATCCGTCCGCCTGTAGCGCCACCCCGGCGCAGCTGGCGCTGCTCACCGCTCCCGAGGAGCGGGAGCTGATCCGCCATCTGTCCGGTCTGGAAAAGACCGTGGTGGAATGCGCCAAGGCGCTGGATCCCTCCGGCATCACCCGGTACGCGCTGGAGCTGGCCACCCTGTTCCATAAGTTCTACAACGCCTGCCACGTCAGCGGCGTGGAGGCCGATCTGGCAGCGGCACGTCTAGCGCTGTGCGATGCCGCCCGCATCGCTCTGCGGAATGTGCTGACCATGATGAAGATCACCGCACCCGAAAGTATGTGATTCAGGCCGTGCAGATTCTGCACGGAATCATTGCCAATAAAAATCCCGCCGACGGAATACCGGATTCCGTCGGCGGGATTTTCGTTTCTGTGATTCTCCGTGATCCCATAAACAGAGCGATCGGGTTATGGCCGTTACCGAAACGGTATAGCCCCCCATTTGATCTGTCTAAGGTCTGCAGGCTGCAAAGTCGGTTACGCCAGCGCGGCCGTATCCCGGGCGATCACCATTTCCTCGTCCGTGGGGATGACCCAGGCGGGGATGGCGGAATCCGCCGTGGTGATAAGGGTCTCTTTGCCGTGCACCTCGTTGGCCTTTACGTCGCACTTCATGCCCAGGAAACCCAGCGCCTCAATGATCTCCTGCCGCACACGGGGCTGGTTCTCGCCGATACCGGCGGTGAACACCAGCGCATCCAGACCGCCCAGCACAGCGATATAGGCGCCTACATATTTCAGCACCTGATAAGTGCGCATATCCCAGGCCAGCGCCGCCCGCTGATCTCCCCGGGCGATGGCCGCCTCGATATCCCGATCGTCGCTGTACTGCCCGGAAATGCCCAGCGTACCGGACTTCTTATTCATGATCTCATCCATCTGCGCCGGGGTCAGGCCCTCCTTCTCCATGAGGAAGGTCACGACCGACGGGTCAAAGCCGCCGGAGCGGGTACCCATCATAAAGCCGTCCAGCGGAGTCATGCCCATGGTGGTATCCACCACCTTGCCGTCTTTGATGGCGGCGATGGAGGAACCGCTGCCCAGATGGCAGGTAATGATGCGGGTGCCCTCCGTGCGTCCCAGCAGCTCGCAGCAGCGGGCGCTCACATACCGATGGGAAGTGCCGTGGAAGCCATAGCGGCGCACGCCGTATTTCTCATAATATTCATAGGGCAGACCGAACATAAACACTTTCTGCTCCATAGTCTGATGGAAAGCGGTATCGAACACCGCCACCTGGGTGATATCCTTACCGAAGGTGGCCGTCGCCGCCGCAATACCCTGCAAGGCCGCCGGATTGTGCAACGGCGCCAGCGCCTTAAGCGCGTCGATATCCGCCAACACCTCGTCGGTGATCACCACAGAATGATCGTATTTGGAGCCGCCCTGCACCACTCGATGGCCGATGGCGCTGACCTCACCCAGATCGTGGATGACCTTGCCCTCGCCCTCGGTGAGCGCTTTCTTCACCTGCGCGAACGCCGCCGTATGGTCGGGCATCGCCACCTCGCTTTTCCACGCCTGGCCGTGCGCCTTATGGGTGAAGCTGCCAACAGGCTGGCCGATGCGCTCGCAGATGCCCTTCCCCAGCACCTGCTCGCCGTCCATGTCGATGAGCTGATATTTCAGCGAAGAACTGCCGGCGTTGATAACCAAAATTTTCATACATCATTCTCCTTATACAATTCGTCTACCCTGTATCATACACTCTTTTACCGGAAATTTCAACCATTCCGGGCAAAAATCTGATTTGACAACCGAAAAAACTGTTGGTACAATGAAACCGTAAAACCGCAAGGGAGGGGTGCGCCGTGCTGATCACCGGCATCATCGCCGAATACGATCCGTTCCACAAAGGGCACGCCGCCCACATCGCCGCCGCCCGGTCGGCCGGCGCCACCCACATCGTCGTCGCATTGAGCGGAAATTTCACCCAACGGGGCAAGCCGGCGCTGCTGCCGAAAAGCTATCGCACGGAAATGGCGCTGGCAAACGGAGCTGATCTGGTGCTGGAGCTGCCGCTGCCGTGGGCAATGGCGCCGGCGGAGGGATTCGCCACCGGCGGCGTGGCGCTGTTGCAGGCGCTGGGGTGCGTACAGGCGCTGTCCTTCGGCTGCGAATGCGGGGACGCTGACGCGCTGCTGGCGCTGGCCGCCGTCATGGACACCCCCGCCTATACCGACGCGCTACGCCGGGCTCTGCGGGCCGGGGCGCCTTACGCCGCCGCCCGGCAGGCCGCTGCCGCCGATCTGTGCGGCGCGGACACCGCCGCGCTGCTGGCGCAGCCCAACAACACGCTGGGGCTGGAATACATCCGGGCCGCCGCCCGACTGGGAGCAGAATTCCGGTTTATCACCGTCCCGCGGCAGGGAGCCGGACACCGCGACACGGCAGCATCCGACGGCATCGCCAGCGGCACGGCTCTGCGCCGACTCATCCGGGCCGGACAGGCCGATGCTGCGGCCGACTATATGCCCGCTCCATCTACCGCTGTGCTGATGCAGGCGCTCCGGGATGGCAGAGCACCCGCCGATCCCCATCGGCTGGACAGTGCGCTGCTGACCCATCTGCGGCTGCAACCCCGCAGCGCCCTGGCTGCGCTCCCCTATGTTTCCGAGGGGCTGGAAAACCGACTATGGAACGCCATCCGCAGCGCCGTCACCCTACCGGAGCTGGAGACGGCGCTGCACACCCGCCGCTATCCGGCTGCCCGGCTGCGGCGCATTCTCTGGGCCTCCCTGTTGCGTATCACTCCGGATATGGCGCGGGGAACGCCCCCTTATCTGCGGGTGCTGGGTATGAACGCCCGCGGGCAGGAAATTCTGGCGGCCGCCGCCCCCACGCGACCGCTCCTCACCCGGTTTTCCCAAATACGGGAGCTGCCGCCACCGGCGCAGGCGGTGTTTGCCGCCGAATGCCGTAGCGGCGACGTATACGCCCTCATGCTGCCAAGCCCCGCCCCTTGCGGCGGCGAGCAGCAATACCATATCGCGATCCGGTAAGAAGGAGGCTCCACCGTGAAACCGCTCACTCTGTTTGTCTGTGTAATGCTGCCCTATCTGATCGGCAGCATCAATCCATCCTACATTCTGGCCCGCTGCAAAGGCTTCGACATCCGGCAGAAGGGCTCCGGCAACGCCGGCGCGTCCAATGCCGTCATCACCATGGGTAAGAAGGTGGGCATCGCCTTTGCTCTGCTGGATATCGGCAAGGGCTATATCGCCATCGCTCTGTGTCAATGGCTGTTCCCCGGCCAGCCCATTGTGTTGCCGCTGGCCGCTGCAGCGGTCATTGCCGGCCACATATTTCCGCTGTTTATGGGTTTCCGTGGCGGCAAGGGATTGGCCTGTCTGGCCGGTGCGCTCATTCGCTACGATTGGCGGCTGTTCCTGCTGTTTCTCGCTGCCGAGGCTATTTTGGCGCTGGTGACGGACTACATCTGCGTGATCCCCCTGACCGCGTCGGTGGCCTTTGCCATCCTGTACGCCGTACAAACGCGCTATGTGCCGGGAATACTGCTGTTTCTGGTCATCGTCGCCATGATCTACTGTAAACACATGGAGAATCTCAGGCGCATCCGTGTCGGCACGGAAATGCACCTGAGTTATCTGTGGCACCCTAAAGAAGAAGAACGGCGTATGGAAGAGCATACTCCTCCGGAAACGTAAGAACCGTCCGCAGACCCTGCCCGCCGGCAGAGCCTGCGGATTTTCCTTTGTCTATAATTTCATTATATGCAGACTTGATTTTTTGCCGAAAATACGCTACAATAGGGAGTGTTATTTTGTCGGAATGGAGTCGGAATTGTATGAACGTGTCTCCCTCGATCCTCACCTGTGATTTTGCCCACGGGGAGGAAGCCATGCGATTTGTGGATCGCTGCGGCGCGGATATGGTGCATTTGGATGTGATGGACGGTGTATTTGTGCCGAATCTCAGCTTTGGCCCCGCCGTGATTGCATCGCTGCGCCCGTACACCGCGCTGCCCTTTGACGTGCATCTGATGATGCAGCACCCGGATCGGCTGGTGGAGGCCTTTGCCAAGGCCGGCGCAGACATTCTCAATATCCATCTGGAATGCGTCGATCCGATCGACGATACCCTGCGGCACATCCGCTCTCTGGGCAAAAAAACCGCCGTCACCCTCAAGCCCGCCACCCCCGCCGAAGCGGCTTTCCCCTATTTGGAGCAGGTGGACATGGTGCTGGTGATGACGGTGGAGCCGGGCTTCGGCGGTCAATCATTCATGGCAGACATGATGCCGAAGGTGACCGCCCTGCGTCGGGAGATTGACCGGCGGGGCCTGCCCGTTCGGCTGGAGGTGGACGGCGGCATCGGAGAAAAAACCGCCCCCATCGCCGCCGCTGCCGGCGCAGATGTGGCGGTGATCGGCAGCGCCCTGTTCAACGCCGCCGACCCGCAGGCTTTAGTGCGGCAGGTGCAGGCGCTCTAAGACAGCCGGTGCGGTTCCTCGACGGGAGCGCCCAGGAGCGTTTCCAGCGCCCGTCCGGCGCACAGTAGCCGCCCGTGTTCCTCCACCGCCGCCGCTGCGGCGGCGCCGTAGCCCAGCGGTTCGCCGTAGGTGCATAAAAGCCGCCGCAGGCTCAGCGGCAACGCTCCGACGGTGTGCACCACCAGACGATATTCGCCGTTCAGCTCATATAACGATGTGCAAGGGGCGTCTGGGACAGCCCTCCACCGCTCGGCCAGCGCATACAGCGCCTCTAGATCCCGTGGACGGAACACCAATGCGCCGCCCATCGCACGGCGGCGGGGCGTCAGCAACAGCACACAGCCTCCGTCCACCGGTATGACCTCGGCCAGCGCCGGGGCGCAGCGCTTCCCCTGCTGCCGGGAGGCTGCCGACAGCAGTTTCTCCAGCATTCGGCGGGTGCGCAGCTCGCTCCCATCCATGGTCTCCATGGTCACGCCGAACCGCGTCAGTTCGCCGGAGGACAGCCAGACACGCAGACACCCATTACTCAATGATTCGATTTTCACCGTGATTCCTCCGTTTCCGAGACCCGTCCGGCAGCGGACGGTGGATTCACATACAATGTACGACCGATTTCCCCGCGGCACAATACGGAAATTGCTCACGGAAGGAATTTCCGACCCTTGCAGAAAGGTGTGTTCCTATGAAAATGTTTCTTCCGGGCCTGGCTCTCCCCTTTCAGAAGGGCGAAGCGCCCGATCAGCCGGTGGAGGTATTCCGCCCCACGGCGCCGCTGCGCATTCCGCTGATGCTGTCCGCCGTCGACACCGCGCCGAAAGCGCCTCAGCTGGAGACGGACAGGCATGTTGCCCGCGGGACTGTACTGTTGGAGGAGCCGGAAGGTATTCCGGCCATCGCCGATTGCGCCGGTACGATTTCCGGTACCGTGGTGGTCGATCATCCCCAGTATGGAGAAATGCTATGCGCCGAGGTGCATCCGGAAGGGGATGACAGCGAAACGCTGCCGATCACCCCGGCCGGCGAGATCACGGCGCAGACGGTGCTCACCGCTGCGCGGGAGGCGGCCATCTACGACGAGCTGGACGGCGCTTGCCTGATCGACAAGCTCACCGCCTGGCAGCTGCCCCGGGACGATGCTGCCGCCCTCCGCTCGGTGCTGGTCGCCGACGCCACGGAGAATGACGTATTCGGCAGCGCCGCATGGGCCGCCCTGGATGAGAATGCCGAGGCGGCGCTGGACGGTCTGCAATTGGCCGCCCGCGCGCTGCATTTCACCCAGTATCACATTGCCGCCATGCTGCCGAAGGAAAAGCGCCGCGCGCTGAAACGGGCCGTCGGCCGGGAACACATCTACATTGTGGGCGACGAGTATCCGGTCACGGTGTTCGCCGACGGGCGCGCGGAAGTTTTCCGCATCGGAGTGCAGGCGTGTATCGCGCTGTCCCATGCGGTGCGCCGCGGCGAAAAATCCACCGGCACGATCCTCACCGTCGCCGGCAGCGGCGTGCGGAATTCCCGTAATCTGCGGGTGCCCTACGGCACGGATATTGCGGAGATTCTCCGCTACTGCAAAGCCGACAGTGAAGCCACCGTGATCCTGGGCGATGCCATGAACGGTCTGGCCATCGGGGATGTGCACACCCCGCTGCTGCCCGGTGTCACCACACTGCTGGCCATCCGGGATTACCCGGTGCGGATGCCGCAGCCATGCATCGGCTGCGGCCGGTGCGCCGCCGTCTGCCACATGGGTCTGCTCCCCTATGAGATCGTCCGGCGGCAGGAAAATATGCACTACGAGCGGCTGCGCCATCTGGCGCCGCAGGAATGCGACGGATGCGGGCTGTGCTCCTACATCTGCCCGTCTCAGCGGGATGTGGCCGCCACCGTTCTGGCCGCCGGAGAAAGCAACGGAACCATGTTCCTGGATTGGGGAGGCGATCACGATGAATAAACTGCTGGCGCCGCACGTGCGCACCGAATCCCGCAGCCGCTCCATGCAGAACGATGTGCTGCTGGCCGCGCTGGTGCTGTGCGTATTCTCCGTCGTCAACTACGGTGCACGGCCGGCCATCATTCTGGCGCTGACGGTTTTATCCGCTGTGATCACAGAATGGATCTGCCTGATGTTCCAACGAAAGAGCGGCAAAGCCGCTCTGGACGGCAGCGCCGCCGTCACCGGAGCGATCGTGGCGCTGGTCATGTCGCCTATGAGCGCCTATTGGGTTCCGATGCTGGGCGCTGCCTTTGCCATACTGGTGGCAAAGGTGCCTTTCGGCGGCTACGGGCGCAACGTGTTTAACCCGGCCGCCGCCGGCATCGCCGTGCTGTCCTATTGTTTTCCCAAACGGGTATTCACCTATCCGGCCCTGTCGGCAGCCGTTAAGCTGCCGCTGAACTGGGATCTGTTCCTGTCCCCCACGGTCACGGAGACCTCGCTGGCCGCACAGCTGCGCGCCGGGGCCACCCCTTCCGTCACCCGTATGCAGCTGCTGCTGGGAGACTTTGCCGGACCGATCGGCGCTACCGCCACTCTGATCCTGCTGGCCTGCGCCGCCTATCTGCTCTGCCGCCGCAGCGCCTCTCCCTATCTAATGCTGCCGTATCTGATCACCTGCTGTATACTGGCATGGCTGATCCCCTATACCGGCACCGGCCGGGTGTACGGCACCATGGCGCAGATGTGCTCCGGCTATGTGCTGTTCACCGGCGTGTTTCTGCTCAACGATCCGGTGACGACCCCCCGTTTCCGCCTGGGGCGGATCGTGTATGGCGTACTCACCGGCATCCTGGTGATGCTGCTCCAGCACATCGGCCGGGTGGAAGCCGGCAGTTGCTTTGCCATCCTCATCATGAATGTGTTAGCGCCCATCGTGGATCGCTGGAGCTGGCACGTCTGGCGGTATATCACCAAAACGCTGCGTATCCGACGGGAGGTGAACGCTCATGAGTAAGCCGAAAAAGGTGCGGGCCCACGCCTGGCAAGCGGTCAGTGACTTTGTGGAGAATGCCGTCACCAACAACATTGTGCTGTTCCAGGGCATGGGGCTGTGCCCGGTGATCGCCGCCGGCGTCTCGCTGAAAAACGGCGTTGTGCTGACGGTCTGCACCGCGGTGGTGCTGCTGCCCCTGAGCGTGCTGTTTTCCGTGTGGGGCAATCGACTGCCGAAATGGCTGCGCCCGGCGGTATATGTTCTGCTGGCCTCACTGCTGCTGGTGGGCGCCGCCTATCTGCTGGAAACCCGCATCTCCCCGGAACTGTATGCCAAGCTCTATCTGTTCATCCCCCTCATGGGAGTGAATCTGCTGTATACCCGCAGCATGGATTTCGTGGTGCGGGCGCCGCTGGCGGAAACCACCATGGACGCGCTGGGTAGCACTGTGGGCTTCGGCGCGGTGATCTGCTTGATCTCCGCCTTGCGGGAAATGGCGATCAGCAACACTCTGTGGGATCGCCCGTTGCATTTCACCGTGGATCTGCCCGAGGCTGCCTCCCCCTTTGCCGCATTCATACTGCTGGGCTTTATGTCTGCGCTGCTGCAGTGGGGACGCCAGCGGGTAGCCGCCTATTTCCGTCGGAAGGAGGAGGAATCCGCATGAGCTTTCTGCATATGATATGGGCGGAGATCTCCGACCTGTTCTCCTTCTTCGTGGTCATTGCGTTGCTGCAAAACATTGTGCTGACCACCGGTTTCGGCTCCTCCATCATGCTGCACGTGGTGCGCAAACCGAAGAACATCTGGCTGTTCACCGCCGTGCTGACCGGCTTTTCGGTGCTGACGTCCCTGATCGCCTATCCGCTGGATCGTCTCTGCGGCACCGCGATCACCAACTTCTGGCGGCCGCTGATGGTCTCCGGCATCACCGTGGTGCTATATATCCTCGCCCACGGCATCCTGCACCGGTGGTTCCCGGAGCTGTATCACCGCATCCGGCACACTCTGCATCTGGCAGCCTTCAACAATCTGGTGCTGGGCATCGCTCTGATCACCAACGTGCAGTTCACCGCCAATCTGGGTGCCACCATCGGTCTGTCGGTGGGCGCCTGTCTGGCCTTCGGTCTGCTGACCTGGATCACCGCCGAGGGCATCGAGCGTCTGGATAACCCGGATATTCCCAAGGCGTTCCGGGGGATGCCCGCCACCCTGGTCTACATCGGTTTGGTGGCGCTGGCGCTGATGGGGTTTGCTTCCAATTTCAGCCTGATATAACCATCTTCCCGTAGGAGGGGTACTTTTGAAACAGAAACTGCATCGCCGTCGGCAACGGATCTTCAAGCGCCGCAATCCGCTCCTGTCCGTCCTCAAATGGGCACTCCCGACCGTTGTGATCGTTGCGCTGGGATTTTTCGGGGCTAAATACTTTACCGAGCATCCGGTCTCACCGGGGAAAGAGCCCACCTCCTCCGCCCCGGTTTCACCGCCGACGGACGGTTCATCCGACAGCGCATCCTCCGACACCACCCATGATACGGACACCGAAGCACTCCGCGCGCTCAAGGCATTTTACCTGCCGGCCGGAGCGCTTACCGATGAGACGGCGCTTCAAGACACCCTGTCCCGCGCCGCTCAGGCCGGGATGGACAGCGTCATTCTGGACATGAAGGACGCCGACGGGCGCCTGCACTATCGCTCTGCCGTACCGCAGGCGATACAGGTCAACGCCTTCGCGGATACCGCGAAAGACCTGACCGCGGTGCGCGCCCTGTTTGCCTCGATCCGCGCGGCCGGCTTACAGCCCATCGTCCGGATGTACGCTTTTCAGGATAACGCCGCCGCCCGGGCGCTGGCGGATTGCCGCATCGGCTATCAGGGACAGCCCGGCTGGGTCTGGTACGACGGCGACCCGAAAAACGGCGGCAAAGCATGGCTCAACCCCTATTCCGACGCCGCGCAGCTCTACATCATTGATCTGGCAAAGGAGCTGCGGGACGCGGGCGCCGCGGCGGTTCTGCTGGACGGTGTGCAGTTCCCCGCCTACACGGTGAGCGCCGATTTCGGCACCTCCTCCAACACGACGCTGAGCCACGGCGAGGTGCTGCGGGCCTTTGTGGAGCACGCCCGCAAGCTGCTGGGAGATTCCTGCCCGGTGCTGCTGGCCTGCCCGGAGTCCGGCGCGCTGGGAACCGACACCCGTTCCTACGGCGCTAATCCGCTGACTTTCCACGCCACATTCGCCGCCCCGCAGCTCACCATCCCCGCCGCCACAGCCGACGAGTCCGGGCTGGCAGAAATGCAGACACGGCTGAACCAGCTGACCGCCCGGGTCAAGGTGATGGCCGCAGACGAGCAACCCGTGCTGTCGCCCATTCTGCAAACCGATAACACCTCCGCCGAGGCGATGAAACAGGCCATCGCCGCCTGCCAGGCCGGTGGGATCACCTCCTACATCCTGTTTCACCCGCAGGGACAATACGATTTCGCGGCTATACAGAACTGAGCGTTTCCGGTGTTCCCACAAGCCAGTGTACGCTGCGGGCTCTCGTCCTGCCACAACAATACTATGTAAAATAAAACACGGCGCATGGGGCTCATACTCCCGTGCGCCGTGTTTCGTTTTTCTGTTTCAAGGCTTTGAGGAAAGCGTCGGTCATGATGAGACCATGCATAAAAGGGGGGCCACCGTTTCGGGCACAGTTGTCCCCCGTTCATCCCATCTACGCATCCGTCTTGCCAAATTCCGACAATTCCAGCTGCGGATTGTGCTCATTGGCCCAGGTGATATTCCAGCTGTTGGTAAACAGCAGCAGCTTGCGGCCGCGGAAATCCTGAATTCTCCGTGTGTCGGAAGTAAGATTCAGTGTTTTGACATCCAGCTCCTCGTTTTCGATCCAGCGAATAAACTGGTACGGGAGATTCCGCATCCGGATATCCACGTTATACTCATTTTTCAGCCGATAGGTCAGCACCTCGAATTGCAGAACACCCACCACGCCGACGATAACTTCTTCCATACCGCCGCCCAGCTCCTGAAAGATCTGGATTGCGCCCTCCTGCGCGATCTGCGTGATGCCCTTGACAAACTGCTTGCGTTTCATGGTATCCACCTGCTCCACCAAGCAGAAATGCTCCGGCGCAAAGGTGGGTATCCCCTCGAAGCAGAACCGTTCGCCCCCGGAACAAATGGTATCCCCGATGGAAAACACGCCCGGGTCGAACACGCCGATGATGTCGCCCGCATAGGCTTCGTCCACGATCTCCCGAGATTCCGCCATCAGCTGCTGGGGCTGGCTCAGCCGCATAGGCTTGCCGCCCTGCATATGATAGACTTCCATCCCTTTCTCGAATTTGCCGGAACAGATGCGCATAAACGCCACCCGATCCCGGTGCGCCTTATTCATATTGGCCTGGATCTTGAACACGAACGCGGAGAAATTCTTGCCGAAAGGATCAATGTCGCCCTTATCCGAATGGCGCGCCAGCGGCGAGGTGGTCATATGGAGAAATTCTTCCAAAAACGGCTCCACGCCGAAATTGGTCAGAGCCGAACCGAAGAACACCGGTGTCAGCTTACCGCTACGCACCGCCTCCATATCGAACTCATATCCGGCGCCGTCCAGCAGCTCCACATCGTCCTGGAGAGTGCTGTACAGATACTCGCCCAGCCGTTCCTTCAGCTCCGCATCCTCCAGCGACAGCGCCGTAGCGCCCACCTCATACTGGGCGTTGCTCTGGTCATCATTGGGATTGAAAGCCAGAATCTTGGAGCGATTACGGTCATATACGCCCTTGAACTCCTTGCCGGAGCCAACCGGCCAGTTCATGGGATAGGTGCGGATGCCCAGCACCTGCTCGATCTCCTCCATCAAATCGAAGGGGTTGCGCGCCTCCCGATCCATCTTATTGATAAAGGTGAAGATCGGAATGTGCCGCAGCAGGCAAACCTTGAACAGCTTGATGGTCTGTTTTTCTACGCCCTTGGACGCATCAATGACCATCACGGCGCTATCCGCCGCCATCAGCGTCCGATAGGTATCCTCGGAAAAGTCCTGGTGGCCGGGCGTATCCAGAATATTGATGCAATAGTCCCGGTAATTGAACTGCATCACCGAGGAAGTGACGGAAATGCCGCGCTGTTTTTCAATTTCCATCCAGTCGGAAACGGCGTGGCGCATATTTTTCTTGCCCTTCACCATGCCAGCCTGCTGAATGGCTCCGCCGTACAGCAGGAATTTCTCCGTCAGCGTGGTCTTACCCGCATCGGGGTGAGAAATAATAGCAAAAGTGCGCCGCCGCAGGATCTCCTCCCGGGTGGTGCGTGGGGTGTTCTCGTTCATAAGCGCTTTTGATCCTCCAAAAAAACCGGGCGGCTGTCCGGAGATAGCCGCCGTACAGATGATATGGCATTGCTGCCCGCAGGGGGACGGCTTGCACCGCCGTCCCACGCGGGTACAGAAAAAAGCGAAATTATTATACCGCATCGTTCCGCAAAGTGCAACCCCGATTTTTCCGATGTGCGGGGCGCTTTACCGACCGCCGCAGAGCATCCGTTAAAAGCCGGACGGCCCTTTCCCCGGCCGCACCGACTTTCCCCGGACAACGGCGGTTCTTCCGGCCGGGGACACGCCATCCCCGCGCCGAGTCGTTCGCCGCCCCCGGATACTTTTCTCAAAAAAGACTCCGTATATGCAGATAATCTTTCACCCGTGCAGATCGGTGCCGATGAAGCCTACCTCACGGAAATCCTCCATGTTGTGACGGATGATATAGTCGATGTATGCGGCGGTCATCTTGGCGGTGAACAGATAGCCCATGGGGTTCAGATGACCGTTCAGATAGTAACGGCGGTGAAACTCCTCATCATACTTCGGGCTGTATTTCAGCAGATCCAGCACGTAGGTGTTCTCCGTTGCGCCGGCCAGCTCGTACAAGAATTGCCGATGCTGCATATCTATATGATCTGCCGGCAGATCGTCCTCTGTGCGGGGGAAAGTCATCAGGAAAAACTTCGCCCGGGGCTGGATCTCTTTCAGCCGCTGCAAAATCTGCGCATAGTATCCGGCAAAGGTGGGCTTATTATTGCGCCAATCCGTCCAATCCACATCCGCCACAGAGCCGACCTCCTGCTTCAGCACCAGCAGATCGTTCACACCCAGCGCAATAATATACGCCTGCGCCGCATATTGGGGATTCCAGAAATCATTTTGCTCCGCAAAGCTCTCGCAGTATTCTTTAGCGGTCATGCCACCCCGGGAGAAATTCCGCACCTCGCTGCCGCACATCCGGCCGATAAACTGACCCCAGGAAAACTCAAACATATCGTGGTAGCCCTTGGTGCCATCCGCCCCGGTGGATTCAAACTCCCCGGAGGACAGGCTGTCGCCTACACAGACGATCTTGCGAAAAATCGCCGTAAAACCCCCGTCCGGCGGCAGATGATCCAACGGTTTTTCATAAGGATTGATTGCCGATAACTCCATAATACACGCCTTCTCTCAACTGATTGTTTATATTTCCCGCCGATTCAAGCGGTCATATACGATCCTGCCATCCACCACCGTCAGCACCACCCGGTCGCTCCCGTCCACAACGGTGAGATTGGCCCGCTTTCCGGGGGTGACGGTGCCCAATTCGTTGTCCAAACGGATGGCTTTCGCCGGATTCTCCGTCAAGGAACGAACGATCTGCCGCCGGGGAATCCCGTAGGACAGCAAATTCCGGTATTCCTCCTCCAGATTTGTCGTCGATCCGGCGATGGTGCCGTCCTCCAAATAGGCCAGGCCATCCCGCACCACCACCGGCAGTCCGCCGGACACCATGCGCCCATCGGCCGTACCGGCGGCGCTGAGCGCATCACTGATCACCACCGTATGGGTCTCCCCCAGCTGCCGGAACGCAATCCGCAACGCCGCCGGGTGGATATGCTTGCCGTCGCAAATCAGCTCGGCATGGAAATCTGCATACTGCCGTGCCAAATCAAAAGCCGCGCCCACCACGCCGGGATGACGGTGATTCAGACCGGCCATGGCGTTATAGAGATGCGTGACATGGCGGCAACCTGTCTCCACCGCCCGGCAAGCCTGCTCATAATCGGCGTCGGTGTGCGCCATGGACACCGACGTATGCGGGGAAACCCGGCGGATAAACTCCGCCCCGCCGGGCTGCTCGGGAGCGATATCTACCAGCCGCACGAATCCGTCGCAGGCCGCTTGGAGACGGGCAAATTCCTCGGCATCCGGCGGGCGCACAAAGGCGGGATTCTGCCCGCCGATCCGGCCTGGGGCTATGTAGGGGCCCTCCATATTGATACCCACCGGGCAAGCGCCGGGCGCCTCCAGCGCCCCCGCTCTGGCGGCGGCAAAGATCGCCGTCAGCCGCTCCTCCGGCAGTGTCATGGAGGTGGGGCAAAACGCCGTGACTCCATGCTGCGCCAGCCGCCGGGACATCTCGTGAATGGCGGCCGGGTCGGCGTCGCCGGTATCAGCGCCGCCGTAACCGTGGATATGAATATCCAGCCAACCGGGCATCACCGTGCAGTCGGACAGATCCAATCCCGGCGCCGCCGGCTCCCGGTCGGTCAGCCCGGCGATCCGATCGCCGTCGACACACACATCCAGCTCCCGCAGATCGAAATTCTCGTCGTATACAACCGCATTCTTCAAGCGCATCGGTATTTTCCTCCATACAGGTGCAAACGGACAGCCGTTGGCGCAAAGCCAGCAGCCGTCCGTCTGTACACATTATTTTTCGGTCGAATCCTCCGGCAGCGCCGCGCCCTCGTCGGACACGGATGCATCCCGACCCTCCATGATGGCGCGGAATTCCTCGCCATCCAGCTTTTCCTTCTCGATCAACGCCTCGGCCACGCGCCGCAGCTGATCCATATGCGCCGACAGTTTCTCTTCCGTCTGCTTGTAACCGTCCATCAGGATGGTGTGCACTTCCTCGTCAATACGGGAGGCGATCTCCTCCGAATAGTTACGAGAATGTCCCAGATCCCGGCCAAGGAACACCTCGTCGGAATCGGAAGAGCCGTACACCACCGGCCCCAGCGCATCGCTCATGCCGAATTTGGTGACCATCTTTCGCGCCAGTTCGGTGGCGCGTTCGATATCGTTGGAGGCACCGGTAGAAATATCGTCCAGAGTCAGGGCCTCCGCCACGCGGCCGCCCAGCAGCACCTGCACATCCTCCAGCATCTCCTTCTTCCGCTTGTAGGAACGGTCCTCTGCCGGCAGGCTCATGGTGTAGCCACCCGCCATGCCCCGGGGGATAATGGAAATCTGATGCACCGGGTCCTGAGTAGGACAGTAGTAGGTGACCACCGCGTGACCCGCCTCGTGATAGGCAGTTAGCTTTTTCTCCGCATCGGTCATGACGTGGCTGCGCTTTTCGGTGCCCACCACCACCTTGACAGTGGCTTCCTCGATCTCCGCCATGGTGATCGCCCGCAGACCCCGGCGGGCAGCCAGCAGCGCTGCCTCGTTAAGCAGGTTCTCCAGGTCCGCACCGGTGAATCCGGCGGTGGACTTGGCAATGACCGACAGATCCACATCCGGGCCAAGCGGCTTTCCGCGGGAATGAACTTTGAGAATGGCCTCACGGCCGTTCAAATCGGGCGCATTCACCACGATCTGGCGGTCAAACCGACCGGGACGCATCAATGCATGGTCCAGAATATCCGGGCGGTTGGTCGCGGCGATCACGATGATGCCCTCGTTGGCTCCAAAGCCGTCCATCTCCACCAGCAGCTGGTTGAGGGTTTGTTCCCGCTCGTCGTGTCCGCCGCCGAGCCCGGCGCCCCGCTGACGTCCCACCGCGTCGATCTCATCAATGAAAATGATACAGGGTGCATTCTTTTTCGCCTGATCGAACAGATCCCGCACACGGGAAGCGCCCACGCCCACATACATCTCCACGAAATCCGAGCCGGACATGGAGAAGAAAGGTACGCCCGCCTCTCCGGCCACAGCGCGGGCCAGCAACGTCTTACCGGTTCCGGGAGGGCCCACCAGCAGCACGCCCTTGGGGATCCGGGCGCCCAGCTCGGTAAAGTGCTTCGGCGATTTGAGGAACTCGACGATCTCCTCCAGCTCCTCCTTTTCTTCCTCCGCACCGGCCACATCGTCAAAGGTGGTCTTACGCTTTTCATCGGCCGCCTGCTTAATCTTGGCTTTTCCGAAGCCCATGATCTTGCCCGCGCCGTCCATGCCGTTCAGACTGCGGCGCATCATCACAACGCCCAGGATCACCAGCACCATCATCAGCAGGTACGGCAGCCAGGTATACAGCCAGGAAACATTGGCCACCGGCTTCCACTCATACGCCACATTGTTGTTCGGATCATCGTCCTGCTGGGCCTGAGTGACGATGGGATCCACCGTATTGAGGAAATACGCCACATTCGGCACCTTATACACGATGACGTCCTTATCGTCCACCTTGCCGTCTTTATTGACATCGGTACGGTATTGGGCACGCAGGGAAAGTGTCAGCTTTCCGGTGCCCAGATCCAAGGTGTATTTTTCCACCTTATTGTCTACAAAATACTGGATATAATCCGAATAGACCGTGTCCTCTTTCTGGGCCGCGGACTGCCCGCCGATCATTGCCCACATGCCGAAAAACACCACCAGCGGCAGGCCGATAACCAGCAGCAGATTGCGCAGCATTTTCCCGGAATTGTTTTTATTTGGTTCCACGATTTTCACTCCTTACCGATGAAAGTATCCCGGCACACAGCTTAGGATGGCTCGCCCGTCCATTCCCATACGAGAAAATGTTTGGCAGACTCGGTCAACCGCGCCCGATCGGCACAGGTCATCCCGGGCAGCAGCAAAACGCCCGCCCCATCGCACAGCAGCGGAAATCGCTCCCGCTGTGCCGGTGGCAATCCGTTCTCCTGCATCAGGCGCCGCACAGACTTTCCAACCCCTCGCCCGGCCGGGTGCAACCGATCTCCCGGCCGCACCGTCCGAACACTCAGATCGTTTTGTATTCTATCATAATCCACAGCGAATTTGAAGAACATTCTATGAACATTTTTTGCCGTTTCCATGTCCGGAGCATTCACCAAACGCACACAAAACGGGCGGCCGTCCCATGTACCGCCAAACGGCAGAGCCGATATCGGCAGTGTATCCGGCAGATCGGGCAGCGCATCCGCCGGACGGTCGATGCGCACACAGCCGCCCGCCACCGTCAGCCGCCAGCCGCCGGGCAGGCAGACAGCGCCATCCCCCTGTGCAAGCAGCCGGAGGAATTCCTCGAAATGCCGCCGTTCCATCGACCGACATCCCACCGCCGCCAATGACTGCCGCAGCATCCGGTAACCGATGGAGGGCGGTGCATCCGCGATCTGCCGCCCGTCCAGCCCCTCCGGCAGACGAGCACGCGTCAGCGCCTCCTGCGCCACCCGAGACAGATACGCCTCATCCTCGGCCGCAGAATCCGCGATCCGCAGCAGCGCCTGCTCCGCCGCCGGGTTCAGCCGCCGCATGGCGGGCAGCAAGTCATACCGCACCGCATTGCGGGTATACCGCACATCGACATTTGTGCTGTCGGTCACATATGGAATCCCCAGACGCCGGCAGTAGGCCTCGATTTCCGTGCGGGTACAAGACAGCAGCGGACGCACCAATCTCCCCCGCACCGCCGGGATCCCGGCCAGCCCGGCAATCCCACAGCCCCGCAGCAGATGCATCAGTACGGTCTCTGCCTGATCGGAGGCGGTGTGCGCCGTCGCAACCACGTCCGCCCGCCACATTTGCGCCACACGTGCAAACACCGCATACCGTACCAGCCGTCCGGTCTCCTCCAGCCCCAGCCGCTCCCGAGCGGCGATCCCCGGCACATCGGCGCGCACCGAAAATAACGGGACTTTCCACGCCCGGCACATCTCGGCGACAAACGCCGCGTCCCGGTCGGCCTCCGCTCCCCGGATGCCGTGGTGGACGTGCACCGCCGCCACCGTCAGACCCGGCTGCGGCCAGCGGCACAGCAGCGACAGCAGCGCCATGGAATCCGCGCCGCCGGACACCGCCACCAGCACCCGCCCCGGCAACGGAAGCGGTGCGTTTCTTTCCGCAAAGGCGCAGACCTTCTCCGCTAAGGCATCCATACTCATTCCACCCGATTGGTGGTATCCAGCGCCGTAAACTGCGTAAACTCGCCGCTCCAGGACACCGGCACATCCGCCAGCTCCCCGTGACGGTTCTTCGCCACGATGATCTCGGAGGTATCCGGCTGCGGTGTACCATCCTCCTGCTGCGGCGCGCTGCGGTCGTTTTTATAATAATTGCTGCGATACAGGAACAGCACCTGATCGGCGTCCTGCTCAATAGAGCCGGATTCCCGCAGATCCGCCAGATTCGGCTTATGGCTGGTGCCGTTTTTCTCCGTGCCGCGGGACAGCTGTGCGCAGACCATCACCGGCACATTCAGCTCCTTGGCCATGATCTTGAGGCTACGGGTAATCTCGCTGACCTCCTGCACCCGGTTGTCGATCCGCCGGGCGGTATGCATCAGCTGCAGATAGTCCACCACCACAAAGCCCAGGTCCTTCACCCGACGCAGACGCGCCTTCATCTCCGTGACGGTGATGCTGGCGGTATCGTCCAGATAGATCGGCACCTGACACAGCGTGCTGGAGGCCGCCGAAATGCGCCCCCACTCCTCCGCTGTCAGATTGCCTACCCGCAACTTCTTGCTGGAAACCCGTGCCTCGGAGGACAGCAGACGATTCACCATCTGCTCCCGGGACATCTCCAGATTGAAGAAGGCCACCGTGCGCTTTTGCACCACTGCCACATTGCGCGCCACATTCAATGCGAAGCTGGTCTTACCCATACCGGGGCGAGCGCCCACGATGATCAGATCGGACCGGTTCAGGCCGCTTGTCACCGCGTCCAACGTGGAAATCCCGGTGGGAATCCCCACATACTGACTGCGCTCCTCGGAGGTGAGCTTTTTAAAGGTCTCATAGTTGCTGGCCAGCACATCCCGGATGTGCATCAGGCCGCCGGTCTGCCGTCCCTGCCGGATGTCGTAGATCTTCTGCTCCGCCGAATCCATCAGCACGGAGGATTCCGTGCTGGGATCCATCGCCTCGTCGATGATCTCCCGCGACGCTTTGATCAGCCGTCGGGCATCGTATTTTTCCAGAATGATCTTGACATAGTTTTGCAGATTGGACAGAAACGGCACCATATTGGCCAGCTTCAGCAGATACGCTTTACCGTCCTCCGTGGAAAAATAGCCGTTGGATTTCAGCGCTTCCAGCACGGTCACAAAGTCGATGGTCTGGTTCTTATTGAGCTTTTCCACCATCACTTCATAGATAGCCTGATGCTCCGGAAGATAAAACTCCTCCTTATGCAGCTTATCCGCGATCTGGTTGATGCTGTCCGGTTCTACCAGCACAGCGCCCAGCACCGACTGCTCCGCCTCCAGGCTATACGGCAGACCCAGTCCGTCGTTCACCTGCTCTTTATTCTCCGCCATAACCAAAGTCCGCCCTTTTCAGAATTCTTATGTACCCGCGGGAGACCCGGTCACTCCGTTACCATGACCGTGATCTGCGCCGTCACACCCGCCAGCAGCTTGATCTGCGCCGGATATCCGCCGAAGGCCTTGATATCCTCCATAACGATCTTCCGCTTATCCACATCCAGCTGAAACTGCTCCTTCAGCGCCGCCGCCACTTCCTTGGAAGTTACCGCGCCGAACAGGCGTCCGGCAGAACCGGCCTTAGCGTGCACGGTCACGGTCTTCCCTTTAAGGGTCTCTGCCGTTGCCAGCGCCGTTTCCTTTTCCACCTTGGCGTGATACCGGGCCGCTTCCTCCCGGCTATGCAGTTCGCTGAGTGCCTGGGCATCCGCCTGCATGGCCAGATCCCGGGGGAACAGGAAATTCCGGGCGTACCCGTCGGACACATTCACCAGCTCGCCGGCCTTGCCCTGTCCCTTTACATCCTTTTTCAATATCACTTTCATCGAAAAAACCTCCTTTGGTTAGAATCCACCGTATACGATATACCGATTCAGTTCGTGGGGATCTCCCGGTTCCGATCGGTATAAGCTTCGATCTGCTCCCGCAGCTTCAGCTCCACCTGCCGCACCGACATCTCCCGGAACTGGGCGGCCGCCATGGTCATGTGACCGCCGCCGCCCAGCGCCTCCATGATCACCTGCACATTGCAGGCGCCGTAAGAGCGGGCGGACACATTCACATCCCTTCCCATGCGGCAGATGACGAAAGACGCCGTCACCCCCCGGATGGACAGCATATCGTCCGCCGCCTGTGCCGCCGCCGTGCGATATTGGGAGAAGTCCTCCTCGGACACGGCAATAGCCATACCCTGGAACATCCCCGCCGAAGCCACCAGATCGCACTTGCGCCGATAGGTCTCCAGACTGTCGGCGAACATCCGCTTTACCGACACCGTATCCGCCCCCCGGCGGCGCAGATATGCCGCCGCCTCAAAGGTGCGGGAGCCGGTACGCAGCACAAAACCGCGGGTATCCAGCATGATCCCGGCCAGCAGCGCCTCCGCCTCCGCCGGGCCGATGAGGCCGTCCCCCATGTATTGCAGCAGCTCCGTCACCAGCTCGCTGGCCGACGAGGACGAAGCCTCATGGTACTCCAGCGCCGCATCGGTGATGTGATCCACCATCTTCCGATGGTGGTCGATGAGGGCCACCTTGCGGGCGGAACGGTACAGCTCCGGGCTGTCCAGCAGCGAGGCGCTGTGGGTATCGGTGATGATCAGCAGCGTCTGCTCGGAGAGCCAGTCCATAGCCTCCTCCGGCTCCAAAAACAGACCGTTCTGTCCGGCCTCCTCATAGACCCGAATCAGCTCGCCCGCCATGGTCGCCCGCCGCCGCACCGCCACATAGGCATCCTTGCCCATGCGACGAATGGCCATCGCCAAAGCGGCACAGCTGCCGAGGCTGTCCAGATCCGACAGGCGATGCCCCATGAGGATCACCCGATCGGAACCGAGGATCAGCTCCCGCAGCGCCTGCGCCACCATACGGGTGCGCACCTTGGTGCGCCGTTCCACACCGCGGGATTTTCCGCCGTAGAAATCGAAACCGTTCGCAGTCTTAACCGCCGCCTGATCGCCGCCCCGCGCCAGCGCCATCTCCAGCGCCCGCCGCGCCATCCGCTCGCTGTCCAGCAGAGTTTTCCCCTGCCCGACGCCGATGGACAGGGTGATACCGCCGGGAGCATTATCCAACCCCTCCCGCACCCGATCGAGGATCGGGAACCGGGTTCGGGTCATCTCATTCAGGCGGCGATTCTCCGTCACGGCGATAAACCGCTCGGAGGACAGCTTGCGCAGGATGCCGCCGTTACCGGCGATCCAATCGTCCAGCGCCGTTTCAATCTGCCCAGCGATCCGCGCCCGGTCGCTGTCCCGCAGCTCCCGGGTGGCCTCCTCCAGATTATCCATGCAGATGAGCAGCACCACCGGGCGGGAGGCCCGGTATTCCGCCGCCACCTCTTTGAGGGCGGTCGTATCGCAGAAATACAGCACCACCGTCCCGGTCACATCGCCGGGAATGCGGTTGACGTACGCCGTCAGCTGCTGACTGCCATGCCGCACATCCAGGCAGGTCTTCTTTTCCAGCTCCTTCATCGGCAGATCGGCAAACAGAGTGGCGATCGTCGCGCCCTCCGGGCTCTCCCCGCCGAGAATATCCTGCCGAAAGGAATCGTTATAGTACACCAGTTCACCCGCCGCCGAAAAAGCCGCCGCCGGCATGGGAAAGGACTCCAGCAGCGTCTGCTGCCGGGCGTCCAGCGCTGTCGAGAACAGCTCCATCGTGCGGCGGCCGCGGCGCAGCGCCACACCGCGCAGCACCAGCAATCCCGCCAGCAGCAGTGTAAGCGTTCCGGCCCCGCCCAGCGCCGCCCACGGAGCAAAACTCCACAGGTACAGACACCCGCCGTACGCCAGCGCAAACACGCAGCCAAACAGCCAGAAAAAGAGACGTTTTAGTTTTAGCATCGGATACACCTCCCCGGGTGTTCGATCGGACAACAGGTGCGAAAGGCCGGAATCAGACCTCCATGATGATCGGCAGGATCATGGGACTGCGCTTGGTCTTCTGGAAGATCCGGCGGGACAGCTCATCCCGCACACGGGTCTTGATGATGCCCCAATCCCCGTGAGACTGGCGCACCGCATCGTCCATGATCCGGCGGGCAAACACCTTGATCTCGTCCATGGTGCCCTCCGCCTCGCGTACATATACAAAGCCGCGGGACACCACGTCCGGGCCGGAAACCAGTTCTCCGGACACGCTGTCCACCGTAGCCACCACCACGATCAGGCCGTCCTCCGCCAGATGCTTGCGATCCCGCAGCACGATGCTGCCCACATCGCCCACACCCAGACCGTCCACCAGTACGCGGCCAGCCGGTACCGTGCCCACCACCGCCATTTTATTGGGGGTGATCTCAATGGTGCGGCCGATATCGGTGATCAGCACGTTGGAGGCCGGCATACCCATGGTTTTGGCCAGAGCCGCGTGTTTGACCAGATGCTTCTGCTCACCGTGCACCGGCACAAAAAACTTCGGGTCGGTCAGCCCGTGGATGATCTTCAGCTCTTCCTGACAGGCGTGACCGGACACGTGCACATCGTACATCTTCTCGTACACGACCTCGCAGCCCCGCTTCATCAGTTCATTGACCACCCGCCCCACGGTCTTTTCGTTACCGGGGATGGGCGTCGCGGAAATGATGATATAATCCTCCGGGCCCACCTCCACCTTGCGGTGATCGGAAAACGCCATACGGCTCAGCGCCGACATGGGCTCCCCCTGGCTGCCGGTAGTGATCAGCGTCACCCGGTCCTTGGGATAATGATTGATCTCATCAATGTCGATGAGCAGCCCATCCGGAATGTGCAGATAGCCCAGTTCCTGGGCAATGGACACGCAGTTGAGCATACTGCGGCCGGACACCGCCACCTTGCGCCCGTCCCGGGCCGAGGCGGACATGATCTGCTGAATCCGGTTCAGGTTGGAGGAGAAGGTAGCCACGATGATGCGGCGCCCCTCCGCCCGATGGAACAGATTGGCAAAGCTCTCGCCCACCACCCGCTCGCTGGGGGTATAGCCGGGGCGCTCCACATTGGTGGATTCCGCCAGCAGCGCCAGCACGCCCTCCCGCCCCAGTTCGCCAAAACGGGTCAGATCAATCATGGAGCCGCTCACCGGCGTGCTGTCAATCTTGAAATCGCCGGTATGCACCACATACCCGATGGGGGTCTTGATAGCCAGCGCCATAGCATCCGGGATGGAGTGATTCACATGAATGAACTCCACCGACAGATCCTTGCTGACGGTCACGACGCCGCCCGGCTCCACCACATGCAGCTTCACCTTGCCGGAGAGATTGTGCTCCTTCAGCTTGGATTCGATCAGCGCTACGGTGAGACGGCCGGAGAATACCGGCAGATTCAGCTCCTTCAGGAAATACGGCAGAGCGCCGATATGATCCTCGTGACCGTGGGTGATGAAGATGCCCCGCAGCTTATCCTTAATTTTCAGCGCATAGGTGAAATCCGGCAGCACCACATCCACGCCCAGCAAATCTTCGTCCGGAAAGGACATACCGCAGTCGATGATGAACGCGTCGTCGCCGTATTCAAACACCGCCATGTTTTTACCGATCTCGTTGAGACCGCCCAGCATGGTGTAATGAATAGGCAGCCCGGACGCCGCCTGGGACTGTGACCGCCGACTGCGGCCGCCCTTTTTCTCGGCGGCCGGACGCTCGGGGGCGGGACGCCGGGTATTCGACTTCGGGGGCTGCGCCGTCTGCGGCGGCTGCGGCGCAGACGCCGGACGGCGGCCTCCCCGGCCGGTACCCGGCCGCTGATTCGCGCCGCGGGGGGCCGTCGGTTTCTTCTCCGCCGCGGGGGCGGAAGACTTGGTCGCCGGTTTCTGCCCGGCTGGCTTACGGTTGTTGTTCGGCCGGGAGCGCTTCTCTCCGGTCTGTGTGGTTGGTTTCTTTTGTTCTGGCATACAGTTCCTCCGATCCAATACTCTGTTTCTCACTACCAACGATATGATGATGTTTTGTCAATCTTTCCGCATAAGCGCAGAACCGAAACCCGTCTTGCCATAAGACCGGTTTCGGGACGGGTGTCTACTGTTTGATGGCAGGCTCCGCACCTGCCGTTCTCCGCAGCTCAAAAAAGGACAATGCATGGCAGCCGTTCCACATCCGGCGCCGCTCCGATTTCGATACTCAGACACTCTGAGTAAACATCGTTCCTATTTTACAGGAGTGCGGGCCGATTGTCAAGAAAAAACCGTTCAGCAACCATGAGTATGGGCACATTTTCATCCGTTTAGTACCCATCGGCGCGGCGCAGAATGAAGAAAATTGAAGAATACAGCCGCTTTCGACGGCGGCGAGGGCGGAAAAACACACGGCTCCGATTCCCCCGTATAGTCTCTGCGGCTCCCACCACGGCTGCGCCGTGTAGAAAAAGATTGAAAATCCCGCGGTTTTGTAGTATACTTACACTGTTCGTGCCGGGAAAGCGGGCGCTCTCCCGGACACAATACACGAAATGTACACATTTCATCGGTGGGTTTCACAATCTGTTTACACACTCCCCGGAAAATATCGGTACAATGGTTTCGTGTGAAAATCAATAGTAACGGAGGTCAACTGCTTATGATCGAAGTCAAAAACCTCACCAAGCGGTATGGCGGCCACTGTGCGGTGGACAACATCAGCTTTACCGTAGACGAGGGCGAAATTCTGGGATTCCTGGGGCCGAACGGCGCCGGTAAATCCACCACCATGAACATACTCACCGGCTATCTGTCCGCCACCGACGGCACCGTGACCGTCAATGGACACGACATTTTGGAGGAACCGAACGAGGCCAAGGCCAACATCGGCTATCTGCCGGAGATTCCGCCGCTCTATCCGGACATGACGGTGCGGGAATACCTGGATTTCATGTACGATCTGAAGAAGTGCGCCCTCCCCCGGGTCAAGCACATCACCGAGATCTGCAAGGTCATGAAGATCGAAAACGTCTATGGACGGCTGATCAAAAACCTGTCCAAGGGCTACAAACAGCGGGTCGGCATGGCGCAGGCGCTCATCGGCAATCCGCCGGTGCTGATCCTCGATGAGCCGACGGTGGGCCTCGACCCTAACCAGATCATCGAAATGCGGGGGCTGATCAAAAGCCTCGGGAAACACCACACGGTGATCCTGTCCTCTCACATTCTGCCGGAGATCGAGGCGGTGTGCGACCGGGTGGTGATCATCAACGCCGGCAAGATCGTGGCGGACGATACCGCCGCCAATCTGTCCGATCAATTCTCCAAGGATCGCCGCCTGCTGGTGTCCATCGCCGGCCCGGCGAAGGAGACCGCCGATCTGATTGCCTCCATCGCAGGCGTTGTGGACGTGCAGCCCATGGGCAGCCGGGAGACCGGCGTGGAGGAGTTCGCCGTCGAGACCGAGCCGGGCGCCGACATTCGCCGGGATCTGTTTGACCGACTGTCCAAGCGGGGCTGGCCGCTGCTGGCTTCCAAGCCGCTGGCCATGTCGCTGGAGGACATCTTCATCAATCTCACCATGCATCAGAACGGAGGTGTCCGATAATGGGCGCTGTATTTAGACGGGAATTCAAGTCCTTTTTCACCAACCCCATCGGCTATGTGGTGCTGGCGGTGCTGTTCTGCGTATCCGGGTATTTTTTCTATGCCTATAACCTGTACAGCGGTATGGCGGATCTGTCCGGCGTATACGGCGGCCTGTTCACCGTATCCCTGCTGGCGATCCCGTTCATCACCATGCGCTCCTTCAGCGAGGAAAAGCGGCAAAAAACCGATCAGGCGCTGTTCACCGCCCCTACCGGACTGACCGGTATCGTCATGGGCAAGTTCTTTGCGGCGCTGCTGCTGTTCGTGATCGCCGTTTCCATCACGCTGGTGTATGCGGTGGTCATCGCCATCCAAACGACCCCCGACTGGCTGGTGCTCATCGGCAACTTCCTGGGGCTGCTTCTGGTGGGCGGCGTGGTCATTGCCATCGGGCTGCTCATATCCTCCTGCACCGAGAGCCAGGTCATCGCCGCTCTGGGCACACTGGCGGTATCTCTGCTGCTGCTGAGCGTGGATGTGCTGTCCTCTATTTTCTCCTCTGTCACCTGGATCTCCAGTGTGACCGGATTCCTGTCTCTCAGTACCCGGTATGCGGATTTCACCTCCGGGCTGATCCAGTACGACAACATTCTGTTCTTCCTGACCATCCAGGCACTGTTCATTTTCCTGACCGTGCGTGTGCTGGACAGCAAGCGCTGGAACTGAGAGGAGGGTGCACGCTATGAAGGTATTTAAGAAAAAAGAAACGGCTTCCAAGACTTCCAAAAGCAAGAAAGTGCGCAATCTACGGAAACTGCGCTACGGGGCGGCTTCCACCGCCGTAACGGCGGCGGTCATTGCCGCCGTGGTGCTGCTGAATGTGCTGGTGGGCATTCTCGCCGACCGCTATCCCATATCGCTGGATTTGTCTAAGGACAAGATCTTTTCCATCTCGGATGAAAGCGCCAAGATCGCCGGGAACGTGAAAGAGGACCTGGAGATCGTGGTGTTTGCCGACGAAAAGACCTTTTCCGAACCCTCCGCCGGTACGCAGACCGGCGTGTCGGAGTTTGACACCACCATGAAAGAGTTTTATAATACCCTGCGGCAGTTCCGCGCGGAATCCGACGGGCATATCGCCTACTCGTTCATTGATCCCGACCAACAGCCCACACAATTCGCCAAATATTCCGCCTACGACGTGGAGGCCGGAGACATCCTGTTTATCTACGGCGAACGCAGCAAGGTCTGCTCGGTCAGCGACCTGTATGCGCTGGATACCTCCAATTATTACTCCACCGGCAGCTACTCCTTTGAGTCCAAGGTGGAAAAGACGCTGGCCTCCGCCATCTACAATCTGACCGGCGGTCAAGAGCACATTGTGCAGGTGCTGGTGGGGCACGAGGAGGACAGCAACACCATCGCCGGACTGAAAAGCCTGTATGAACTGAACGGCTATACTTTCAAGGAGGTCACCGTTACCGGCTCGGCCGAATTCGACAAGGACGCCGAGATCCTGCTCATCGCCGCTCCGGAAAAGGATTATTCCGATACCGAGATCAAGCGGGTGCAGCAATGGTACTACAACGACGGCAACTACGGGCGGCATCTGATGGTGTTCACCAGCCCCACCGCCTCCTGCCCGAACCTGTATGAATTCCTGAATGTCGAATATAAGATCCAGGTGACAGATGAGCTGCTGCTGGAGACCGATCTGAACCGGGTACAGAACTACAACCAGCTCTACGCCATGTGCGACGTACCCTCTACGGACCTGACCCCCAATTCCACCAGCACCGGCAAGGTGCTGACTCTGCAGGCACGGCGTCTGACCACCACTCTTCAGGAGAAAGACAGCGAAAACGGTATATCCACCTACGGAGTTCAGCTGACCTCCTACCCGGACAGCGCCCAGCTCATCAAGCTGCAGGATATCAGCAATCAGAATGCCGACGGCGCCTTTGCCGCCGATAAGGACGCGTATCCGCTGACCAGCATGATCGCCTGCGTGACCGACACCTACAATAACAATACCCAGGAGAGCGTATCCGGCTCGGTGGTGGTCAGCGGCTGCTCCACCATGGCCTATGAGCAGATCACCGGCAATGCCGTCTTCAAAAACGAAGAATTGCTACTGGATACCGTCAACACCATGACCGGCGCCGACAGCGGCATCACCATCTCCAACAAATCCCTGACCACCGACAAGGTGACATTCTCCGGCGCTACACAGCTCGTTCTGGGACTGGGCGTGTTCACCGTCGGACTGCCGCTGGTGATCCTGGTGATCTGCCTGATTGTCTTTATCCGGAGGAAGAATCTATGAGTTTGGACGAAGAAAAAGATCCGCTGATCCCTGCGGAAGAAGAGACCTCCTCCGTGGAAAAAGCACCCCCGGCCGAGGAAGCGCCCTCTGCGACCGACGCGGCGGAGGATCGGTTCAGCGCTTTTGACCGGCCGGTGCGTCCGGAGGAAAAACAGAACGCGGCAAAAAAGCGCCTGAACCCCCGTCTGCGCACCCTGTTCATCGCTCTGGGCGGCGTTGTGCTGCTCACGGTGATCCTGCTGCTGGTGCTGTATCTGCCCCGAGGCGAACAGCCCGGCTCCTCCTCTGTCAGTTCAGCGGTTGAGGAAACCACCTACCCATTGATTCAAAAAGGAACATCCACGGACACCGGTCTCGTCACCGATCTGCAGGTACGTAATTCCAAGGATCACTATACCCTGAAATACGATACCGGAGAGCAGAGCTATAAACTGACCGGCTACGAAGATCTGACGCTGGACAGCACCACTGTAAAAGGACTCACAGAGGCGATGACGGCGCTGAATGCCTCGTCCAAACTGGAGACGGAAGGAGAGGCGGCGGATTACGGGTTAGATCAGCCCGTCAACATCACGGCCACTTATAAGGACGGTACCTCCCATGTGCTGCACATCGGCAATGCCGTCCCCTCCGGCAGCGGCTACTATGTAGCGCTGGATGACGACAACACGGTCTATATTTGCAATACCTCCACGATGGAGCCGTTCCTGCAGCCCGCCACCTCGCTGGTTTCCACGGTGCTGCTGTCCACCCCTACGGTCAAGAGCGACGATTCCAGCGGCAAGGCTATCCTGCGGGAGCTGCAAATATCCGGCAGCGCCCACAATCCGGCGCTGTCCATTCGGCGGGCGGAATCGGACGAGAGCACCGAGGTCTCCTATTCCTCTTATGTGATGACCAAACCCTATTACCGGGGCGTATCGGAATCGGTCTCCAATTCGCTGGCCAATCTCACCGCTCTGTACGCCTCCGAGGCCGTGGCGCTGCATCCCACCGCCGCACAGCGGGAATCCTACGGGCTGAACAACCCCGGCACGCTGGTCAAGCTCACTCTGGCGGTGGAAACCACCACCACCTCCTCCGAGGATAGCGGCAGTTCCGCCACCGTATATTATAACTCCGTCACCGCCACCCTGCGCATCGGCAAGACCGATGCCGACGGCAACTACTATTGCGCGGTGGACGGCACCGACGCGGTGTTTCTTGTGCCGGCCTCGTCCTTGCAGGTGCTCGTGGAGCGGCAATACTCCAACACCGTCAGTGATCTGCTGTTCATCAAGGACATCACCACGCTGGGACGGGTGGATATCACCCTCGACGGCTCCACCCACAGCTTTACCCTGACCCACCACGCCGATGCAGAGGACAACGATCAATCCATGATCGTCAGCGAAGGCGATAAGACGTACAGCACCCCCGATTTCCGGACGCTGTATCAGCGGATGATGAGCTTTTATCGGTACACGGAGAAGGATACCACCCCCTCCGGGAAAGCAAATCTGGCCTTCTCTCTGTATACCACTGACGGAAAGCAATATATGAGCGTCAAGTTCTATCCCGTCAGCGGCAGTCTCTATTGCGTGGAGACCTCCGAGGGCGAGACTTTCTCGACGAAAGCCAGCACGGTAGAGGATTTCATTACGCAGTATAAAAACTATCTGGACGGCAAGCCTGTTCTGGATATGTAACAAAGGAATCCTAATAAAAAAACCGGAGCGTCGCTGTATATAGAACAGCGACGCTCCGGTTTTTTTGAAACACAAAGCCACAAAAGCCTATATTTTACAATCGTAAACAGTCAACATCAAAAGGATACATCCGAAAATGCCGCTGTCCCTCATGGGACCGCATTCCCTGCTATCCTCCCCAGACACTCCCGAAACAGCACAAAAGCCGATAACAACAGGCCGTGCCCATTCTACCAAGGTACACGACGAAATCATCCACAAACGGAAACGGATACGCGTCTTGATACAACTGCCGGGGCGTTTGCCTTGCCCCTACCGCTTTTTAGCTGCGCATCGCCCGAACGGAAAAAGCTACACCTCCGGGAGTCACATCGTCCGACCGCTCTTCCGCCGGTCAGCGCGAGGACAGCTTACCGCCCTTGGCACCGGTCTTGCCCCCGGAAAATCCGGCCAGAATATTGCTCTCATAGGTAAAAGTCAGAGCGGCACGCTGACGCTGCCGTTTAAAGGCCAGCGTCACCAGCGTATCCATCAGCTCCGGGAAAGACACCCCTACCTCCTGCCACAGATAGAAGGACAGAGAACCGGGGATGGTGTTGATCTCATTGACCCACAGCCGACCGCTCTCCCGGTCATTGAGGAAATCTATGCGCGCCACACCCAGACAACCCAGCGCCCGGAAAGTCCTGACCGCCAGCTGCTGCACCTCTTCCGTCATGCCCTCCGGCAATTCCGCCGGGCAGCGGCGTTTCAGGTCGGTCATACCCTGACTGACGCCGGTTTTCTTCCCGCCGTTCAGATACTTATCGCCAAAGGTGAGAATGTCCTCTGCATTCAGCGGCTCCTCGCAGGCGCTGGCCCGCGCCTCGTCCGCATCCCCCAGCACAGCGCAATTGATCTCCCGCAGATGCTCCACCGCCCGTTCCACCAACACGCGGGGCGAAAAGCTCACCGCCAGATCCAGCGCATCCACCAGGCTTTTCCGATCTCTGGCCTTGGATATACCCACAGACGAGCCCAAGTTGACCGGTTTGACGATCACCGGATACCCGATCTGCTCCTCGATCTCTTTCAATACCCGGTCGCCATCCATGGCATACTCCCGGCCGGTGAATTGCAACGCCTCCAGCACCGGCACTCCGGCCTGCCGCAGCACCGCCTTCATAGCGTACTTATCCATGCCCAGCGCCGATGCGGTGACATCACAGGCGGCATAGGGGATATTCAGCATCTCCAGCATCCCCATGAGGGTGCCGTCCTCCACATTGGTGCCGTGCACCACGGGAATCGCCACGTCAAAGATCGCCACGCAATTATTCCCGAATTTTTTTGCCGGATGCCGCCACAGCCCGACGGCCGCTCCATCCGACACCGGCACCACCCGGGTAGCCGCCGCCAGACAGGTATGCATATCCCGAAAGCTCTCCACCCGACGCAGATTTTCTCCCACATACCAGGTATTATCCTTGGCAATATACAGCGGGAAGGCCTCATATTTTTCCGTATCCAGCGCCTGCAACGCCTGAATCCCGGAGATGATCGACACCTCATGCTCCACGCTGTGCCCGCCAAACAGCACCGCCACTCTGGTTTTCATCCCATCATTCCTCCTCAGAAATTATCCGGCAGATCGTTCTCCAGCAGCACAATGCGCTGCTTTTCCGCCGGGATCCCGTCGACGAACCGCAGTCCCTCCTGCAAGGAGTCCGCCACAAAAATGCGTTCCTCCGGAAATCCGGCGGACAGCAGCCCCTCCTTGAGAGGCGGCGCCTGCTTATGCCCCACCAGCACCGCCCAATCGCACCGACCGGCGGCATAGGCGCCCAGCTCCCGATTGAGGTTCTCCTGCTCCTCGCCCAGCTCCACCATGCCGGGCGTCACCAGCACCCGCTGGGCGTCAAAGGCCGCCAGCGTATCCAGAGCGCTGCGGAAGCCCGCCGGATTGGAATTGTAGGCATCGTCAATATAACCGTTGGGCAAAAGCTGCAGCCGGTGCTCTACCGGGCGGAGCATCCGCACCGGATACACCATCTCCCGCAGGGGTATCCCCAGCGTATGCGCCATCGCCAGACAGCCCGCCAGATTCTGCACATTATGAACGCCCAGCAGCCGGGTGGTGTAGCCGCAGCTTTCTCCGTCCGGGGCAGTCAATGTGAATTGGCAGCCGTGGCTGTCCACGGAAACGTCGCCATAGCGATAGTCCGCGCCGCTGTCCATGCCGCCATAGGTCACATGAGGTACCGAAACGGGATGACTGCGGATATAAGAATTATCATAGTTGAGCACCGCCTTACCCGTCGCAGGCAGCGCATCCACCAGCTCAAATTTCGTCCGCACGATGTTGTCCACCGTGCCGAAAGTCTCCAGATGCTGCTCCCCGATCGAGGTGAGGATCCCATAGGTAGGATGCACCAGTTCGCAAATTTCCCGGATATCGCCGGGGTTTTTCGCCCCCATCTCGGCGATAAAGATCTGGTGGCTGGGGCGCAGCTGCTCCCGCACGGTGCGCACCACGCCCATGGTGGTATTGTAGCTGCCGGGAGTCATCAGCACATTATACTTGACCCCCAGCAGCGCCGCCAGAAAGTTTTTCACGCTGGTCTTCCCGTAGCTGCCGGTCACGCCAATGACCGTCAGCTCCGGCATGGAGTCCAGCAGCTGCCGCGCCTGCTTCACGTACCCGGCGGCGATCTTCTTTTCGATGGGCAGATTGATATAGTTGGCCGCGCCTACCCAGATCCAGATGATCATCTGTCCCAGTCCGAGCAGACCCAACCCCCGCATCGGCAGGGTGAACCAGGTCAACGCCAACAGCACGACGCCGATCAGCCCTTCGGTGACGAACAGCCGCCGCACACGGGCGGTCACAACCAGCGGTTTCTTCGCCTTCTTCGGCAGATTCAACAGCGCCGTCAACAGCACCAGACCCGCACTGATGGCATACAGCGCATAGTCCGGCACCCGGTTGTGGAGCCACAGGGTGAACACGCACAGAAAAGGCAGCAGCCGTCGCACCGTCACCAGCTTTTTATCGTTGTCGGCGCACCACTTTTTATACCGCTCGGGGCGGTAGGAATTGAGCTGCAGCATATGGGTAAAATACCAGGCCTGCACCCCGAAATTCAGCGCTCCCGCCGCCATCAGCAGCCAACGCATCCATATATCCACGTTCGCACACGCTCCTTATCCGATCTCCGGTGCTAATTTCGGGGCTTGAGAAACGAATCCAGCACCCGGCTGCACAGCCCCCATTGCTGCGCAAAGGCGAAATGACCCGCTCCCGGCAGCACCACCAGTCCGGCGTCGGGGATCCTCTTTTCCATCAGCTGCCCGTCGGACAGCGGGGTGGCGGTATCCGTCTCCCCCCAGATGAGCAGCACCGAGGCGGTTATCTCCGGCAGCAGCGGCGTCAGATCCTCGGCAATACACCGCACCATCGTCTGCCGCATCACCGGCGATGCCGCCTGATAATCCGCCGAGCCGTGCCGCCGCCGGGCATTCTCCACCGCGTGAGGGAACAGCTGCCGGATACCCGGCAGAGAGAAAAAGCCCTTCACGGCCTTATAGCTATATACCTTAGTATAATAGCCGATGCCATGCTTCGGCGGGATACCGGCGGCGTCCATAAACACCGCCCGTTCCACAACCAGCGGCACCGGATGGCGGCTGAGCAGCTTGATGCTGATGCGGCCGCCGAAGGAATGGTTCATCAGCACCACCCGGGACAGACCCACCGCCCGGGCAAAATCCACCGTCCATTCCACATAGTCGTCCACGCCCCAGGGAACGGGCGGCTCCGCCGTGCCGCCGAAACCCGGCAGATCGGGCGCCACCACCCGGCAATACCCCGCCAGATGCTCCAGCAGCAGCGTGTAGGTCGCCACCGGCGCCCCCCAGCCATGGAGAAACAGCACCACCGGCCGACCGGCCCGGTCCTCCGGGTCGGAATCGTAATAGGCCGTTTCCAGCCCTTGCACCTGTACGGTCATGCCGTTCCCCCTGTTCTGTCGTTAGGACTTATCCGTTGTACGTTGTGACCTCAATGGTCTGGATCGTGACCGGCTGCTGCGGTTTGCTGTTGCCGTCCACCGCCACAGCGGCGATGGCATCCACCACGTCCATCCCGGCATACACCTGACCGAACACGGTATGCCCGCCGCTCTGCCGCCAGGCGCCGTCCAGATGGATATTGCCACCGACCTTGGCATACAGCTCCCACACCGCGTCCGGCACCAGCCGGGAATCGGGGGTGATGCCGCCCTGTGCTTTCAGTGCCGCCTCCACATCTTCCGCAGTCATATTATAGCGGGCGCAATACTGAGCGATAATGGCATCATAGTCATAGGTCTCTTTCAGCTCTGCCGCCGTCTTGCCGTCCGGCTTCGCCTGATTGATAAAGAATTGGCTGCCGTTGGTGTTCACGCCGCTGTTGGCCATGGACAGAGCGCCCCGCAGATTCATCAGCTTCTGATCGAATTCGTCCTCGAAGCTCTTGCCCCAGATGCTTTCGCCGCCGGTGCCGGTGCCGTTAGGGTCGCCCCCCTGGATCATAAAGTCGTTCATCACCCGATGGAAGGTCAGACCATCGTAATAGCCGTTTTTCGCGTGGGTAAGAAAATTCTCCACCGCCTTGGGCGCCGCCTCCGGGAAAAAACGGAGGGAGATATCCCCCATAGAAGTGTGCATAATCGCCACCTGCTCCCCGACGGCGGGCATCTCCGTCTGGAATCCGTAGTCCTTATCGGCATACACCGTACCGACACTATTGCCGTGACCGGCATCGTCACTGGTTTCGGAATTGTTCTTATTGCCTGTACCGTCGGTCGTGGTGGTAGGATTTTTTCCACCGCAGGCCGCCAATGACAACAGCAGCACCCCCGCCATCAGCAACGCCCCAAAAGTATGTCTATTCATCGTTCGTTCTCCTTACTACTGATCGGTTCAATTTCTGATGGAACGGCGGCCGATGGGCGGCCGTTCCTGATCGAGCGGCAGCAGCCGCCACAGTTCCCGGATCTCCCGGCTGCTCTCCTTCAAAAACGCCCGACAGACCTCATCGCCCATCAGAATCCGTCCGGCCCGGCGCACCGCCCGAACAAATTCCCGCTGAAACTGCACCCGGGCGCAATGCTGCACCAGGGGGCACACCCGATAGGCGCGGAGATCGTACACCGCCTGTATCCGCCCCGTCTCCGTCACATAGGGAAACAGCGGAAACATCCGACACGCCAGCGGACGGCACGCCCTGTCGCAGGTGCCGTCGCAGGCATACAAGAGTCCGGTCGCCGTAGCGGTCAGCGTATAACCGCCCTCCGGCAGCAGCCGTTCCTCTCCGGGGAACAGCCACATACCGACCGCATCCCCATGAGGGCGGCAGCAGCGCCCGTCGCACACCCGACCGCAGTCCGCCGCCAGCGGCGTCACCGTTTCCAGCAGCGTCCACGCCTCCCGCAAACGATCACGCATACGGGTGCACATCAATGCTCTGAATCGTCACATCCGTCAGGGGCTTATCCCGTCCATCGGTCTGGACGCCGGCGATGGCATCCACCACATCCATACCGTCATAGACCTGTCCAAACACCGTATGGTGATAGTCCAGATGCGGAGTGCCGCCCACCTGCTTGTAGGCTTCCACCGACTCGGCGGGAAAATACTCCGGCAGCTCCTGCATCTGCCCGATGAAATTCGGATGCACCGACGGCGCCTGCACAATGAAGAACTGGCTGCCGTTGGTGCCGGGACCGGCATTCGCCATGGACAGAGCGCCCCGCAGATTATGCAGCGTCGGGGTGAATTCGTCCTCGAAATTCTTGCCCCAGATGCTCTCGCCGCCGCAACCGGTGGCAGTGGGGTCGCCCCCCTGGATCATAAAGTCCTTGATCACCCGATGAAACACGATGCCGTTATAGTAGCCATCCTTGGCGTGGGTGGTGAAATTCTCCACCGCCTTAGGCGCCTGCTCCGGGAACAGACGGATGGAAATATCCCCCATCGAGGTATGCATGATCGCCACTGTCTCCCCCGCAGCGGGTCTGTCCAACTGTGCCATATCGTTTGCTCCTTTTCCCTTTTCTCAGTAAAAGCGGTACCGCACAGACCGCGTGCGGTCGATGTATCCACCAATGCTGTACAAAATCTCCGGTGTGGCCGGGACGATATCGGCTCAATACGCCTTGCCCCAGACCACCATAGCCTTCGCCGGGCGGCCGCAGCACACGCAGGTATCCGCCAGCGTCTCCTGCTCAAAAGGCATACACCGGCTGGTGACGCCCGCCTCTTCCTTCAGGCGGTTCTCACAAGTCACATCGCCGCACCACATTGCCTTGATCAGACCGGGGCGGGTAGCCGCCAGCTCCGTCAGCTCTTGCAGAGAGGTGGCGGAATAGGTCATGCTCTCCCGCCGCTCCAGCGCTTTCTGATACAAACCGTCATGCACGGCCTTGAGCAGCTGCGGGATCATCGTCTCCAGCTCATCCAGCGACACCACGGTCTTCTCCCGGTTATCCCGGCGTACCAGCACACACTGGTTATTCTCGATATCCCGCGGGCCGATCTCCAGCCGCAGCGGCACACCCTTCATCTCATATTCCGCAAACTTCCAGCCGGGGCTGTTGTCGCTGTCGTCCAGCTTCACCCGCACCACCGTCTGCAGCCGCTCCTGCAGCTCCCGGGCTTTCTCCAGCACGCCCGGCTTATGCTGGGCGATGGGCAGGATCACCAGCTGCACCGGCGCCACCGCCGGAGGCAGCACCAGGCCGTTATCGTCGCCATGGGTCATAATGATGGCGCCGATAATGCGGGTGGACAATCCCCAGGAGGTCTGGTGAGGATATTGCAGCTTGTTCTCCCGGTCGGTATACTGGATGCCAAACGCCCTGGCAAAGCCGTCGCCGAAATAATGGCTGGTACCGCTCTGCAGCGCCTTGCCGTCGTGCATCATCGCCTCGATGGTGTAGGTCGCCTCGGCGCCGGCAAATTTTTCCTTATCGGTCTTGCGTCCCTTGATGACCGGGATCGCCAGCGACTGCTCGCAGAAATCGGCATACACGTTCAGCATCCGCTCAGTTTCCTCAATTGCTTCCTGCGCCGTCTCGTGCATGGTATGTCCCTCCTGCCAGAAGAACTCCATCGTCCGCAGGAAGGGGCGGGTGGTCTTTTCCCACCGCACCACAGAGCACCACTGATTATACAGCTTCGGCAAATCCCGATAGGAATGAATAATATCCTTATAGTGCTCGCAGAACAGCGTCTCCGAGGTGGGGCGCACACACAGCCGCTCCGGCAGCTCCTCATTGCCGCCATGAGTGACCCATGCCACCTCCGGGGCAAAGCCCTCTACATGATCCTTCTCCTTTTGCAGCAGGCTCTCCGGGATGAACATTGGCATCATCACATTCTCATGCCCCAGCGCCTTAAACCGGGCATCCAGGTCCGCCTTGATATTCTCCCACAGCGCCGTGCCGTAGGGCCGCACGATCATACAGCCCCGCACGCCCGCATAGGACGCCAGCTCCGCCTTTTTCACCACATCGGTGTACCACTGGGCAAAATCGTCCTCCATCGAGGTGATGGCCTCGACCATTTTTTTATTGTCCGCCATTGGATTGCCTCACTTTCCGGGTTTTGCTACGAACCCACAATAATACAGTATAGTAGTATACCGTATTTCCCCGGAATTTTCAACCATTATTGCAAACTTCCCGAAAAAAACTGCGGCAACACGGCGCGCAAGCCAAAAAAATAAGCGCCCGTCCATCCCTATGGCGTGTGCGCATCGCCGACGCAAAGCAATTTGGGGCGGTTTTTTCGTTTTTTCGTCTCTCCGCGAGACGGGAGCGGCGTCTTTTGCATAATTCGCCGCCCGGCGGCGCATACTGTGTACAAACCGCATCGGAAAGGAGGAAGCTCTCATGAATAAGGTTGCGTTGATTCTCACCATCATCGGTGCTTTGAACTGGGGCAGCATCGGATTGTTTCAGTTTGATCTGGTGGCATGGATTTTCGGCGGCGCCGGCACTCTGCTGGCACGCATCGTCTATACCGTGGTGGCGCTGGCCGGTATCTGGTGCATCTCTCTGCTGTTCCGTCCCAAAGCCAAAGCAACAAACTGATCGCGTGAGTCCGCCGGGGAATTTCCCCGACGGACTTTCCCTTTTCCGCAGCTTCTTTACTCGCCCCGGATATCCAGATCCAGCCATCCCTGGCCCGTATGTACCGACCGATCCAGTATATACACGATATAGCTCCCCGTTTCCGGCGGCTGGGCGCGAAATTGCAGCTTTCCCCCACCGACGCACGTGATGGTCTGCCCCGCCTGCACCGCCGCCACGCAGTCCGGCGCGACCGCCGCATAATAGGTCTGCAATTGCTCCAGCGACAGCTCGCTCTGCAGCAGCACCGCCCCGAAATACCGCACGCTCTCGCCGGAGCCGTCGTACCGCCCGGCGGCCGAATAGCTGTCCAACAGCACGGTTTGCTCCGGCAGCGGCAGCGCCTTCAGACGCTTTTCCAGCCCCAGTGCGCGGCTGTTATTCACCAGCGGAATCACCAGCCCCGCCGTCAGCAGGAATGCACCCAGCAGCACCATCAATATCCGAATGATCCGCCGACAGGTTTGTTTCATTTTATCGTTCACGGCACATCCCCCATTCCATACCGTACAGTATACAGCATCCCAGCCGATTTATCAACGGAAAAATCCGCCGGTCCTTAAAAAATATGCCCAAGCGAACTTGACATTCCTCCGACAGATGCTTATAATAAAACAAGCGATGCGCAACAAGCGTTTTATTATAGTCAGGAGGGTATATTATGCCGCCGAAACCGAAATTCACCCGGTCGGAGGTCACGGATGCGGCGCTGGCTCTCGTCCGGGAGCAGGGCATCGAGCATCTGACCGCCCGGGATCTGGGGCTGCGCCTGGGCAGTTCCACCCGTCCCATCTTCACCGCATTCTGCTCTATGGAGGAGGTGCGCGAGGCGGTACATACACAGGCGCAGGAGCTGTTTGAACGCTATATGGCCGTGGCCGAGCAATACAATCCCGCCTACAAGATGCGAGGTATGCAGTGGGTGCGCTTTGCCCGGGAGGAACCGCAGCTGTTCCGGCTGCTGTTCATGCAGCGGTCGGGAATGAATATGGATCTGAATGAAGCGGTGAAATACGTGATGTTTGGGAAAGAAAACGACCTGGCCATCATCACCCGGGATTACCATGCCACACCGGCGCAGGCGGAGCAGCTGTTCTCACAAATGTGGATCTATACCTACGGCCTGTGCGTGCTGGTCGCCACCGGCGTGTGCGACTTCACCCAGGGGGAGATCGCCCGGCGGCTGGGCGAAACATTCCAGGGCGCGGTGCACGTGATCCGCTCCTGTCCGCCGGACGTGACCGGGATTCAGCCGGTGCCGGCAGGCTCCGAGACAGGACGTACCATCGTCGAGCAGCACCCGGATCTGCAAAAGCAACCGGATGCAACCATCGGTTGACACATTGACGGCCCCGCTTTCTTGCCCGCAACCGGGAAAAATCGTATCCTCATGGCAGAGGGCGCCGGACGCCCCACAACAAGGAGGAATCCCCTATGATCTTTGCCGATAAACTGATCTCTCTGCGCAAACGGGCGGGCTGGTCCCAGGAGGAATTAGCCAACCAGCTGGATGTCACCCGTCAATCCGTGTCCAAATGGGAGGGCGCGCAATCCATCCCCGATCTGGATAAAATCGTCCAGATGAGCCGCCTGTTCGGCGTCACCACCGACTATCTGCTCAAAGACGAGCTGGAGGAGCCGGAGAACGCTCCCGAGGACACGACACCTGCCCGCCGCCGGGTCTCGCTGGCGGAGGCGGCCGCCTATCTCGCCTGCCGCCGGGCGGTGGCGCCTCATATGGCGCTGGCGACCTTTCTGTGCATCCTGTCCCCGGCGCCGCTGCTGACGCTGATGGCGCTGAGCGATATCCCCACCGCGCCGGTATCGGAACGGGCCGCTGTCAGCATCGGCATGTGCCTGCTGCTGCTTCTGGTGGCGGCGGGGGTGGCGCTGTTCCTTTCCGTCGGAAACCGCTGCCGGGACTTTGCTTTTCTGGACAAGGTGCCTTTTGAGACGGAATACGGCGTTGCCGGGATGGTGCAGGAACGACAAAAGCAGTTCGCCCCCACTGCCGCCCGGCTGTATACCGTGGGCACGGTGCTATGCATTCTGGCGGCGGTGCCCCTGTTCCTGTCCGCCGGTCTGGCGACGAGCGATCTGGCCGGTGTGCTCGCCCTGGTCCTGCTGCTGCTGTTGGTCGGGCTGGGCTGTATGGCCTTCGTCTACGCCGGCACCGTCAGCGGCGCCATGAGCCGTCTGCTGGAGGAGGGCGCCAATGACCGTTCCCGCAAGCGGCAGAACGCCATCCGAGGCACGATCAGCACGGTATATTGGCTGGCGGTGACGGCAGTGTTCCTGCTGTATACCTTCGGGCCCCGCGGCAACGGGCAGCCCCGATACAGCTGGTTCATCTGGGCCATCGGCGGGGTGCTGTATGCCGCCGTGATGGCGGTAGTCAGTCTGCTGACCCGCCCCAAAGAGTAAGAATAAGGAGGAGTTTCATGGAACCTATCATCCAAATCGACCATCTGAACAAATCGTTCGGAGAGGTGCACGCCGTGCAGGATCTGTCCTTTCAGGTCAAACGCGGGGAGCTGTTCGCCTTTCTGGGCGTCAACGGTGCCGGCAAGTCCACCACCATCTCCATCCTGTGCGGCCAGCTGCGGGCGGACAGCGGCACGGTCACGGTCTGCGGTCATTCCGTGACAGAGGAGCCGGCGACGATCGCCGCCCGTCTGGGGGTGGTGTTCCAAAGCTCCGTGCTGGATCAGCCCCTGACGGTGCGGGATAATCTGCGCAGCCGGGCGGCGCTCTACGGTATCACCGGGCAGGCATTTGAAACCCGGCTGCAGGAGCTGGCGCGGCTGCTGGATTTTGAAAATCTGCTCCGCCGCACCGTGGGCAAGCTGTCCGGCGGCCAGCGCCGACGCATCGACGTGGCACGGGCGCTGCTACATAAGCCGGAGATCCTCATTCTGGACGAACCCACCACCGGGCTGGATCCCCAGACCCGCCGACAGCTGTGGGACGTGATCGCTACCCTGCGCCGGGAGGAGGGGATGACCGTATTTCTCACCACCCACTATATGGAAGAAGCGGCCGACGCCGATTATGTGGTGATTCTGGACAGCGGCCGCATTGCCGCCGAGGGAACGCCGCTGGCTCTCAAAAACTCCTACACCGGCGACTACATCACCCTCTACGGCGCAGAAAAAAGCGCCGTGGAGGGCCTTGGATTGCCCATCGAGGAACTGCGGGGTGCCTTGCGGGTCAGCGTGCCGGACACCGCCGCAGCCACCCGGCTCATCGTAGCGCACCCGGAGCTGTTCACCGATTATGAGATCATCAAAGGGAAAATGGACGATGTATTTTTGGCCGTCACCGGCAAAGCTCTGCCGGTGAAAAGCTGAGGAGGTACGCATATGGGTAAACTGGGTAACATGATCCGCCGCAATGTGCAGTTGTTTTTTAAGGATAAAGGGATGTTCTTCTGCTCCCTCATCACACCGCTGATCCTGCTGGTGCTGTATGCGACATTTCTCGCCAAAGTATACCGGGACAGCTTTGCGGGGGCGGTACCGGCGGGGTTTGCCATCGACCCGGCGCTCATCGACGCCACCGTGGGCGGACAGCTCATCTCCTCCCTGCTGGCGGTGAGCTGCGTGACGGTCGCTTTCTGCTCCAATCTGTTGATGGTGCAGGATAAGGTCAGCGGCGCCGTCCGGGATCTGACCGTCTCGCCTCTACGTCATTCCACCATGGCCCTATCCTACTACATCGCCTCCGCGCTGTCCACCCTCATCATCAGCCTGACGGCGCTGGGGATCAGCTCCCTGTATCTGTGGAAGATGGGCTGGTATATGTCCGGCACGGATGTGCTGCTCATGCTGCTGGACGTGGTGCTGCTGACCCTGTTCGGGGTCGGCCTGTCCTCCTGTGTGAACTTTCCGCTGAAAACCGCCGGGCAGGCCTCGGCGGTGGGCACCATCGTCAGCGCCAGCTACGGGTTCATCTGCGGCGCGTATATGCCCATCTCCAATTTTTCCTCCGGGTTGCAGACCGCGCTGTCCTTCCTGCCCGGCACCTACGGCACCAGCCTGCTGCGCAACCATGCGCTGGCCGGTGTATTCCGGGAGATGGAGCGCATCGGATTCCCGGCAGAGATCATTGACGGCATCCGCGGCTCCATCGACTGCAGCCTCACCTTCTTTGACCACCCGGTATCCGTGGGCGCCATGTATGCCGCCTTAGCGGGAGCCGTCCTGCTGTGCATCGGCATCTATGTGCTGCTCAATATGCGCCGCACGGCTGCCCGGCGATAAGTCTACCCATCACGATCCGTCCGACTGTAATCCGACTGTAAGGAGAGAGTATTCATGCTGTACATTGAACATCTGTCGAAAATCTACGACACCAAAAAGGCGGTGGACGATCTGTCCCTGCACATCGCCCCCGGCGAAATCTACGGTTTCATCGGGCACAACGGCGCGGGCAAAACCACCACCCTCAAATCCGTCGCCGGCATCCTGCCCTTTGACGAGGGGCATATCCGCATCGGCGGCACCGACATCGCCGCCGACCCCATCGCCTGCAAAAAACTGCTGGCGTACATCCCCGACAACCCCGACCTGTATGAATATATGACAGGTATCAAGTATCTGAGCTTTATCGCCGACATTTTCGGCGTATCCGCCGCCGACCGCAAAGAGCGCATCGACCGGTACGCAGCGCTCTTTGAACTGTCCGGCGATCTGGGGCAGCCCATCGCCTCCTATTCCCACGGGATGAAGCAAAAACTGGCCATCATCGCCGCCTGGCTCCATGAGCCTCGGCTCATCCTCATGGACGAACCCTTCGTGGGACTCGATCCGAAAGCCGCCCACCTGCTCAAGGGTATGATGCGGGAGGTCTGCGACCGGGGCGGCGCCATCTTCTTCTCCACCCACGTGCTGGAGGTGGCGGAAAAGCTGTGCGACAAGGTGGCCATCATCAAGGGAGGCAGGCTCATCCGCTCCGGCACCATGGAGGAGGTCAAGGGTGACGACAGTCTGGAGGACGTGTTTCTGGAACTGGAGGCGGAGAAAGAATGCTGAGAACCCTGCTGCATAAGCAGCTGCTGGAAATCTTCCGCAGCTACTTCTACAATCCGAAAACCAATAAAGCCCGCTCCAAAGGCGCTGTGGCAGCCTACATCGTGCTGTTTGTGGTGCTGATGGTAGGGGTTTTGGGCGGTATGTTCGGATTCCTGGCCTACTCCATCTGCCGTCCCTTAGCCGAATCCGGTATGGGCTGGCTGTATTATCTGGTCTTTGCCTTGTTGTCCCTGTTTTTGGGCGTATTCGGCAGCGTGTTCAACACCTTCTCCGGGCTGTATCAGGCCAAGGACAACGACCTGCTGTTGTCCATGCCCATTCCGGTGCGGTATATCCTCACCGCCCGGCTGCTGGGGGTCTATTTGATGGGGCTGATGTACAGCGGCACGGTGCTGCTGCCCGCCATCCTCATTTATTGGATCGTCTGCCCCCTCTCCGTCAGCTCCGTTCTGGGCGGGCTGATGCTGCTGGTGCTGATCTCCGCCGCCGACCTGCTGCTGTCCTGCGTGCTGGGGTATGTGGTGGCGAAGATCACCCAAAAGCTCAAAAACAAGAGTTTTATCACCGTGCTGGTGTCGCTGGTGTTCTTTGGCGTGTATTATTTGGTGTATTTCAAAGCCAACGACCTCATTGCGGCGCTGGTGGAGAATGCCGCTGTCTACGGCAGCAAGATTCAGGGCTCGGCGTGGCTGCTGTATCAGCTGGGTCTGGCGGGCACCGGTGCGCCGCTGGCGATCCTGCTATGGGCCGCCATAATCGGCGTGCTGCTGGGACTGACCCTGTGGGTGCTGGCACGCAGCTTCCTGAAACTGGCCACCGCTGCCAATAAGGTGGAGCGGATCAAGGAGAAAAAAGGTCCCCTACGGGTGCAAACCCCCACCGCCGCCTTGCGGCGCAAGGAGTTCGGCCGGTTCTTCTCCAGCCCCAACTATATGCTCAACTGCGGCATGGGGCTGCTGATGCTGCCCCTCGCTGTCGTGGCGCTGCTGATCAAGGGCAGCGTGGTGCGGGAGGTGCTGGTGGAGTTGATGGGCAGCGCCGACCAGGCGACGGTGCTGCTGGGCGCCGTCCTGTGCTTGCTGGCGACCATGAACAATATGGCGGCTCCCTCCGTCTCTCTGGAGGGGAAAAGCCTGTGGCTGCTCCAATCCCTGCCCATCGCCCCCTGGCAGGTGCTGAAGGCAAAGCTGTCCGTGCAGCTCACCCTTACCGGACTGCCGCTGCTGCTGGGCATCGTCAGCGTCTGGATCGTGCTGCGCCCCTCGCTGCTCACCGGGCTGCTGACCGGCGTGCTGGTGCTGCTGGTGATGTGCCTGTTCACCGCCTTCGACCTGTATATCGGGCTGAAAAACCCCAATCTCCACTGGACCAGCGAGATCGTCCCCATCAAGCAGAGCATGAGCGTCATGGTGGCGCTGCTGGGCGGCTGGGCGTATGCGATCGTGCTGGGGGTCGGGTATCTGCTGCTGAGCGGCTTACTGCCCGTGCCGCTGTTCTTGGGGCTGGCGTCGCTCCTCACCGCCGGACTGGCGCTGTGGGCGTATCGTTGGCTCAGGACCCGGGGCGCTCAGCTGTTTGCCCAGCTGTAATGCCGGAAATGTTCATTAAACGACCGCTCATCTGAGCGCATTGCCGGAGGAACTCTATGTATAAGCTCATGATCGTCGAGGACGATCCGGGAATCTCCCGCGCCATCCGGGAGCAGGCGGAAAGCTGGGGCTTCACCGTGGAGGTGCCGGAGGATTTCCGGAATATCACCGCCGCCTTTACCGCCTTCCAGCCCCATTTAGTGCTGATGGACATTACGCTGCCTTTTTTCAACGGCTATCATTGGTGCACCGAAATCCGGCGGCTGTCGCAGGTGCCCATCATCTTCCTGTCCTCCGCCGCCGACAACATGAATATCGTCATGGCCATGAATCTGGGCGCAGACGATTTCATCGCCAAGCCGTTTGACGCTAACGTGCTGATGGCGAAGGTGCAGGCCCTGCTACGGCGCACCTATGATTTCGTCGGAGCGGCCCCGGTGCTGGAGCATCGGGGCGCGTTCCTCAACACCGGGGACAATTCCCTCACCTACAACAGCGTATCTGTCCCGCTCACCAAGAACGAATACCGCATTCTTCTGTGCTTGATGGAAAACAAGGGCCGGGTGGTCAGCCGGGAGCAGCTGATGGAGCGGCTCTGGGAATCGGAGCAGTTCATCGACGAAAACACCCTGACCGTCAACGTGAACCGGCTGCGCAAAAAGCTGGATGCCATCGGGCTGGAGAATTTCATCACCACAAAATTCGGTGTCGGATATCTGGTGGGTTAGAACACAACCGTTTTTCGGCCAAGCCGCAAGGAGGGCACAATGAAGCTATGGAGAGCCGTATGGCGGCAGCACCGGGGTGGTATCCTGTTGTATTCCCTTTGCGGCGGGATCTTCCTGCTGACCTTTTACCTCTACCGACTGCCGCTGAAAGCGGTGCTGTATCCCCTGCTGCTGTGCGGGGTGCTGGGTCTGGGGGCGCTGGTGCTGGAGACGGTGCGGGTGCATAAGGTGCACACCCGCCTGCAGGAGCTGATCCACAGTCCCGTTACAGCCACCCTCGAGACATTCCCCGCCCCGCTGACCGCCACAGACGAGGATTACCGGCAGCTTATCCGCCAGCTCCAGCGGGAGGTGGCCGGGCGGGAGACCGATGCCGCCGTGCGCTATCAAAACACGGTGGAATACTTCACCGTCTGGGCGCACCAGATCAAAACCCCCATCGCCGCCATGCGGCTGGCCTTGCAGACGGAGGACACCCCCCTCGTCCGCCGGCTCACCGGCGAGCTGTTCCGTATCGAACAGTATGTGGAGATGGTGCTGACCTATCTGCGGCTGGATTCCACGGACACCGATTACGTGTTCCGCCGTCAGCCGCTGGACCCCATCCTGCGGGGCTGCTTCAAGCGGTTCTCCCACGAATTCATCGACCGCAAACTGCGGCTGGATTTCACCCCCACCGACCTGACCATTGTCACCGATGAAAAATGGCTATCCTTTGTGCTGGAGCAGCTGCTGTCCAATGCCCTCAAATATACCCGTCAGGGCAGCGTCACCGTCGCTCTGACCGGTCCCACCACCCTCTGCATCCGGGATACGGGCATCGGCATCGCCCCGGAGGATCTGCCCCGCATCTTCGACCGGGGCTACACCGGCTATAACGGCCGCAGCGACAAAAAAGCCACCGGCATCGGGCTGTACCTGTGCCGCCGGGTCTGCCGGGGACTGGGCATCGGCATCCAGGCAGAATCGCAAGTGGGGATGGGAACGGCGGTATATCTGGAGCTGGAGCAATACGACCTGAAAGCGGAATAACGGCAATTCTTACAGTAGTGTAAGAACCGGGGCGGAAAATGTAAGCCGATTCGATTGGCTTCGTTTTCCGCCTCGTCTATAATAGAGCCATCCCCACGAGGGGAGGCGGTTTTGCGGTGCGTCCGGGCGGCGCGATTCCGAGAGCCGCAATTCTGCAAGAAAGGAAGGGTACGAACATGAGTATTTTGGAGGTCAAAGGTGTCCGCAAGGTGTATTCCACCCGATTCGGCGGCAACAAGGTGGAGGCGCTGAAAAACGTGAATTTCAGCGTCGAGGCCGGGGAATACGTCGCCATTATGGGAGAATCCGGCAGCGGCAAGACCACCCTGCTGAACATTCTGGCGGCGCTGGATACCCCCACCAGCGGCAGCGTGCTGCTGGACGGGCGGGAGCTGTCCGGCATCAAGGAGTCCGCTATGGCGGCGTTCCGGCGGGACAATCTGGGGTTTGTGTTTCAGGATTTTAATTTGCTGGACACCTTCACGCTGGAGGACAACATCTTCCTGCCGCTGGTGCTGGCGGGAATGCCGTATAAGGAGATGTTCCGCCGCCTGGCCCCCATCGCCAAGCGGCTGGGGCTGACGGAGCTGCTGAAAAAGTATCCCTACGAGGTATCCGGCGGCCAAAAGCAGCGGGCGGCGGTCGCCCGGGCGCTCATCACCGAGCCGCAGCTGATTCTCGCGGATGAACCCACCGGCGCGCTGGACTCCAAGGCCACCGACGAGCTGCTGCACCTCTTCAGTGAGATCAACCGCATGGGGCAGACCATTCTCATGGTCACCCATTCGGTGAAGGCGGCCAGCACCGCGGGACGTGTGCTGTTCATCAAGGACGGCGAGGTATTCCACCAGCTCTATCGCGGCAACGATACCGACGAGCAGCTGTATCAGAAGATCAGCGACACGCTGACCACCCTTGCCACGGGAGGGAACGCCCAATGAAAGCGAGCTTCTTTCCGGCGCTGGCGCTGGACGGTATGCGGAAAAACCACCGCCTGTATCTCCCCTATTTTCTCACCTGTGCGGGCATGGTGACGATGCAGTATATCATCACCTACCTGCAATTCAGCGACACGCTGGCCGCCATGCGGGGCGGCAGCAACATCCGCATGATGATGGGATTCGGCAGCGGGGTTATCGCCCTGTTTTCGCTGCTGTTCCTGTTCTACACCAATTCTTTCCTCATCCGGCGGCGGAAACGGGAATTCGGTCTGTACAATATTCTGGGCATGGGCAAGCGGCATATCAGCCGCATCCTGTTCTTTGAAACGCTGCTGATGGCGGTCGGCTCGCTGGCCGCCGGTCTGACCGCCGGAATCCTCCTGTCTAAGCTGGCGGAGCTGGGCATGGTGCGCATTCTGGAGGGAAACGCCACCTTCGACCTGTCCCTCTCTCTGCCCGCCATTCTGCGCACAGCCGCCGTCTTTGGCGTGATCTTCCTGCTGCTGTTTCTCAACGGCCTGCGGCAGGTGCATCTCTCCAGCGCCATTCAGCTGCTGCGCAGCGAAAATATGGGCGAAAAGCCTCCAAAGGCCAACTGGGTGGCGGGGGTTCTGGGAGCGGTGGTGCTGGCGATCGCCTATTGGATGGCGGTGACCATTCAAAACCCCATCACCGCTATGGGGATGTTCTTCGTCGCGGTGCTGCTGGTGATTGTCGGCACCTATCTGCTGATGATCGCCGGGTCGGTGCTGCTGTGCCGGATCCTGCAGAAAAACAAGCGGTACTACTATCAATCCCGCCATTTTGTGTCGGTATCCTCCATGGCTTACCGGATGAAGCGCAACGGCGCCGGCTTGGCGTCCATCTGTATTCTTGCCACCATGGTGCTGGTGATCGTATCCTCTACCACCAGCCTGCTGTTCGGCGCCAATGATGCGCTGCAAACCCGGTATCCCCGGGAATGTGTGATCGACGTGCGGCTCCAGCAGGCTGCAGCGCTAAAGGACGGCTCCGTCGCCCGGCTGCGGCAAACCACCAATACCGCAGCCGCCGACAACGGCATGACGCTGCAGAATTCGCTGGATTGGCGCTGCCTGTCCGGTTGGGGCGCTCTGGAGGGCAATCGGGCGTCCATTCGCTCCTTTAATATGCAGGTCACGTCCCTGGAGAGCTTTTATTTCATTCCGCTGGAGGATTATAACCGCGCCTGCGGTACGAGCTATACCCTGCGGCAGGGGGAAGCACTGCTGTATGTGAACCGGGGCAGCTTCACCGGCGATACCGTCACCTTTGACGACCTCTGCACCCTGCGCATTGTCCGGCAGGTGGACACCTGCATCCCCGACGGGTCCATGACCGCCGCTGTGTCTACCGCCTATGTGTTTATCCTGCCGGACCTGTCTGCCGTGGAGGCGCTGGCAGCGCCCGTAGAGAAAAATTCTCAAGGGCGGGCGTTGACGGTGAACTGGCACTATGCGTTTGACACCGGGCTGACCGGAGAACAGCAGGACGATGCGATTCAGGCCGTGGTATCCGCTCTGAACAACGCCGGCGCCGCTGCGCCGGTTTATGAGATGCTGACGGTGGAAAGCCGCCAGCTGAACCGGGCGGATTTCCTGGGCACCTATGGCTCTTTCTTCTATCTGGGGGCCATCCTCAGCGTGGTGTTTCTGGCGGCGGCTGTGGAGATCATCTACTATAAGCAGATCACCGAGGGCTATGAGGATCAGGCCCGCTTCAGCATCATGCAGAAGGTGGGCATGGACCGCCGGGACATCCGCCGCAGCATCAATTCTCAGCTGCTGACCGTATTTTTCCTGCCTTTGGCGGGGGCGGGGCTGCATCTGGCGTTCGCCTATCCTATGATCCGCCAGCTGCTGCAGCTCCTGAATCTCACGAACCTGCGGCTGTTCGCTCTCACCACCCTCATCAGCGTCGGCGTGTTTGCTCTGTTCTATACGGCTGTATACCGGCTCACCTCCAATGCTTATTACCACATCGTCAGCAGTCATATCGAACAATAAACGGCGGTGCGGACATTTCGGATGAAATGTCCGCACCGCTTGCTCGTTTTAGACAAAACGCTCCGGGTGCAGCCGTACCTGAAACGGAGTATTTTCCCGTTTTGTTTGTCGTATCACTTGCAATACGACCGTGTTGCCGTGTTCTTCTGCTGTCAAAGGAATCTCTCGTTTCAGGGCGAAGATTTTCGGCAAACAGCGCTTTTTTAGCGGCGAGCAACAAAGCCGGTAATCACGCTGTTTCACCGAAAAAACGATCGAACCCGGAGCGCATTGCCGATCCATCATCTGCGCCGCAGCCTTTCCAGCGCGGCTCCGTCGATCTGGTTGACCGTCCTGAACCGGCCGTCGTAGAACACCGCCCAGTTATTGAACACGCAGGGCAGCGCCCGGGCCTTTTCCGCCGAATCCACATGAATGAACTGCGCCGGAATGTCGTGGGCGTCACAGTATTCCCGCAGCTTATCCACCCGACCGGGTATAAACGGGCACTGGTCGCTATAATACACCACCAGCCCCGGAGCATCCACCGCCATGCGCCGCGCCCCATCGGAAAACCGGGGCACCGTTCCGTCCAGACTCAGCGCCAGCAGCGTGTATTCGCCCGCCGTATCCACCGGCTGAAATCCGAATTTCCGGGCAAAGCTCTGATCAGACAGCCAGGCCTTCTGTTTCTCCGCCCCCAGCATACACACCCCGGAGCGGCCCCGGGCCCGGGCATCCTCCAGACAGGACTCCATCAGTCGACGACCAAATCCCTGGCCCTTCGGCGCCCCCTGCACCCACAGACAATAGATGTAGAGATAGTTCTCCCCCTCGATCGGCACAAAGGCCGTTTCCAGCGGGGCATATTCGATGAACGCGCATTCCGCTGCCGCGACCTTGCGGAACACGTGCCCCTCCCGCAGTCGCGCCGACAGCCATGTCCGTTTGGCCTCGATGCCCGGGTGAGACTTTTTCGCCCGAACGATACAGCATATCGAGGCATCCGCCGCCGTTTCCGGCGTCAAATCCACCAAATCCGACTGCATATCCGCTTCCTCCCGCTCTATCCTTTCCGGTTCTTCCGCTGCTGATAGTCCGCAGTCTCTTTCTGAGAGGAAACCGCAGACCCGGATATACCGGACCTGCGTGCATCGCACGTTATCAAGCCGACATTTCGGCAGCATCCAACGCAAGAGCTACCACGCCGCACTAACCGCTGGGAAAAGTATAGCATCGCCCAATCCCCCTGTCAAGGGCAAACGAAAGCTCCCCGACGTTTCCGCCGGGGAGCTTTCGTTAGAGGGGTGTTTTGAGGAGGATTGTACTCGTTTGATGGAGGACGGGTGCGGCCCCGTTGCTCTCCTGAGTACGTGTTAACTATACCGCACAAATTTGTCCTTTTTATGACGAAATCGTGAATAAAACGCAAGAAATATATGAACGGGAAATTTTTTTGGAAAAATTGCAAACAAATGTTTGCAATTTCCTGCGATCTATGGTATACTGTCCGTGAAAGCAGGTTTTCGGCCCTGTCGCCGCTCCGATCCGGGCAGCACAACCGTTCCCTGCGCCACACGTATAAGGAGGAGTTTTCCATGAGACCATTGACCGAAAAGCAGCAAAAGGTTCTGACTTTTGTCCGCGAACGCCTGCAAGACGACATCCCCCCCACCGTGCGTGAGATCTGCGAGGCCACCGGCATACGCTCCACCTCCACCGTCCATGCATACCTGAAACGGCTGGAGGATGAGGGGTACATTGATCGGCGCAGCGGTCTGAATCGGGCGATCCGTCTGCCCGGGGAGAACGTCACCCGTGTGCCTCTGCTGGGTAAGGTGACGGCCGGTCTGCCCATACTGGCCGTGGAGGAGGTCGAGGATTATGTGCCCTTCTCCGGCGGCGATCACTATCAGCCCGGCGAGCTGTTCGCGCTGCGGGTGTCCGGCACCAGTATGATCAACGCCGGCATTCTGGACCGGGATGTGGTGATCGTGCGCCGCACCGCCACAGCGCAGAATGGCGATATCGTCGTGGCGTTGATCGGCGACGAGGCCACCGTCAAGCGCATCTACGTGGAAAAAGATCACATCCGTCTGCAACCGGAAAACGACGCTTTTGAGCCGATCATCGCCAAGGAAGTCACCGTGCTGGGCAAGGTGATTTCGCTGGTGCGGTATTTCGGATGAGCGACAGTAAGCGCCCCTCGCTGCTGATCAGCGCCTGTCTGTGCGGACAACGCTGCCGCTACGACGGCGGCGGATTCGACCGGCCAGAGCTGCGGCGGTTAGCGGACAGCGGCATGGCGCTGCCCTTCTGTCCGGAGTGTGCCGGCGGTCTGCCGACGCCCCGCGTCCCCTGTGAAATTGTCGGACAACAGGTCATAGCCAGGGACGGGCGGGACTGCACGGAGGAATATACGCGGGGAGCGGCACTGGCGCTGGCGCTGTGCCGCCGCCATGGACTGACCGCCGCCATCCTCAAAGACGGCAGCCCCAGCTGCGGCGTGACCCGCATCTACGACGGCACCCACACCGGGCAGCGCATTCCGGGGCAGGGCGTCACCGCCCGATTGCTGGCGCAGGAGGGTATCACGCTGTACACGGAGGATACCTGGACAGAACCATTCATCGAATCGGGCGAACCCCTCCCCCGTTGATCGCGGGCATCCGGTGTATACAGAGCAGCGCAAAGCGGCACAACAATAGCGGATAACATTGGGATGCGTGTGCGCCAGCGGTACGCCACAGAGCCGATATATGGGAGCTGTCGATCCTCCGCGGTCGCACTTCTCCGGTCACCCGGATACCGGGAACTTGGCATCGACGCAATGGCGGCGCGGTGTCCCTGCCGAAGAATACCGAATCACGACTAAGCGGAGAACAACAGTGTCAATGCGCGCGAACGAATGAGCCGACAAAACCGCTTGCATCCCGACGGCTTTGTCTGGGTGATCGAACCGCGCGGTGTCTTTGGCGGGCCTGCGTTTGGGCGTTTGTCAGAGCATCCGGAGCGGCCGCGCAACAGACAAAAAGCGGTCCCGCTTTTGCCAAGCCGTTCCTTGGGACCCATCAGACAGGTCCCACGACCGAAGTATTGCCTGTGCGGCCCTCGGACGGCTTTAGCCGCGCCCGCCGATGCAAACAGAATGTGTGCACATTTACGCCGATGCGTGACATAGAGAACCCGGAATTGGAAAGGATGACAGTATGGGACCGAATCCGGATCACGTATACCCCAACGAAGCCATTAAACAAGTGGTCTATATCAAGAATGTGATCACCAGACCGAATATTATTGTCGGAGATTACACCTACTATGACGACGCGGGCGGCGCCGAGCGCTTTGAGGACCATGTGACGCACCAGTACGATTTTATCGGGGACAAGCTGATCATTGGAAAATTCTGCGCCATTGCAAAAGGCATCGAGTTCGTGATGAACGGCGCGAATCACAGAATGAACAGCGTCACGACCTATCCCTTTAATATTATGGGCGGCGGATGGGAGCAGTTTACACCGAGCCTTGCAGATCTGCCGTTAAAAGGAGATACAGTCGTTGGCAACGACGTCTGGATCGGTCAGAATGTAACGGTCATGCCGGGTGTGCATATCGGGGATGGCTCCATCATAGCCGCCAATTCCGTTGTCACTAAAGATATTCCTCCGTATTCCGTTGCCGGCGGAAACCCGTGTCGGGTGATCCGCAGGCGGTTTGACGACGCCATGATCGCGTATCTGTTGGAAATACAATGGTGGAATTGGGATGCCGATAAAATCTTCCGAAATATGGATGCGCTATGCAGCAGCGATCTGCAACGGATCAAGCATATATCGGACTGACAGATCCCACCCGGAAACAGCGAGCATCTGCGGAGGCTGCCCTGTGCATTAAACACTGACAGACTGCCCGCGACACCGGATTCCAAAGAAGTCCGCAGCGCATCCGTCTCGTCTCTCCATAAAATACGCTGTTCGATAGATCGGCTGACGGTTTGCGCGCTTTTATGCCATCTAAAACTCCTCCAAAAACTACGAGTTCATCCAAAACGGCCACACTGTAATGCGGCCTTTATAGCGGAGCTTGCAACGACAGGACTGTGTTCCGATAAACAAACATCCATGTACCCCGGCGGTGGAGAGACTTCGTTCTCTCTGCCGTCTTTTTCTTCAAAACCTATTGACAACCGTCATACTTCGTGATACGATGTATAACATGAAAGGAGGTATAATATGGACGGTCAGCTGAAACGGGGGCTTCTGGACGTCTGCGTCCTGGCGGCGATCAAAAGCGAGGATTCATACGGCTATAAGATCATTAAGGATATGAAGCCGTATATTGAGCTTTCCGAATCGACCCTGTACACCATTCTGAAACGCCTGGAAACGGCACATATGCTGACGGTGCGCACCGCGGAACACGGCGGCCGACTTAGAAAATACTACCACATCACCGAAGAGGGACAGCAGCGCATCCGGGAGTTTCAGGTTGAGTGGAAAGAAATTTTAGCCATTTATCAATTTGTGACCAAGGAGGACGAAGGTAATGTCTAAACAGGATTTTCTTACACGGTTGCGGAAAGGCTTATCCGGGCTGCCGCAAGACGATATCGAGGAACGTCTGAACTTTTACGGGGAAATGCTTGAGGATCGAATGGAAGAAGGGCTTTCGGAAGAGAACGCGGTCGCCGCAATCGGCGATGTAGAAGAGATCGTCCGGCAGACGGTCGCTGACATTCCTCTTACGAAAATCGCCAAGGAAAGGATAAAGCCGAAAAGAGACCTGAAAGCATGGGAGATCGTGCTCATAGCGCTGGGCTCGCCGCTGTGGCTTTCTCTGGGCATTGCCGTGGCTGCCGTGGTTTTCGCGCTCTACGTGTCGTTGTGGGCGATAATGGTATCGTTGTGGGCGGTCTTTGGATCGCTGGTGGTCTGCGCAGTCGCCAGCGTACCGGCGTGTGTAGTTTTTGCCGTAGGCGGCAGCGGTGCGCCGGGGCTCGCGTTGCTTTCCGCAGGAATTGTCTGCGCGGGGCTCTCCATCTTTCTGTTCTATGGCTGCAAGGAGGCAACGAAGGGCATCCTGGCGCTGACGAAGAACACGACCCTATGGGTGAAACACGGCATTATGAAAAAGGAGGAAGCCTAATGAAAACGGCAACAAAGATATGGCTTATCACAGCGGCGGCCCTTGTGCTGATCGGATGCATCCTTTTCGTTGGCGTCATGGCGACGCGGGAATGGAATTTTACGAAGCTGTCAACAGTCCGATGCGAAACAAACACTTACGAAATCACCGAGGTATTCCACGACATATCGCTGCAAACCGACACCGCTGCTATCGTATTCGCCTTGTCGAGCGACGGGAAATGCCGGGTGGAGTGCTACGAAGAAGAGAACGCAAAGCACACGGTTACCGTCCGAGAGGATACGCTTGTAATTCAGGCGTGCGACACCAGGCACTGGTACGATTATATCGGATTCCAGTTTGATTCGCCGCAGATCACGGTGTATCTTCCGAAAACGGCCTACGACGCCCTGACCATTCGCGAAAGCACCGGAAATGTGGAAATACCGAAAGACTTCACATTTGTGAACGCCGATATTTCTTTGACTACGGGAACCGTTGCCTTTTGCGCATCCGTTACGGAGACAGGCAAAATCAAAACAAGCACGGGAGATATCCGGGTCGAAAAAACTTCCGCCGGCGCACTGGACCTCTCTGTCACCACGGGTGCGGTGACGGTTTCCGACGTGACCTGCCGGGACGATATAACCGTAGGCGTATCCACCGGTAACGCAAGTTTGCGCGACGTTGCGTGCCAAAACGTACATTCAAACGGAACCACAGGAACCATCACCCTGGACCGCGTGATAGCGGCCAATATGTTCTCGATCGAGCGGACCACGGGCAATGTAAAATTCAGCGGGTGCGATGCCGCCGAACTATCCGTAAAAACCAGTACAGGCCATGTATCCGGTAGCCTGCTTACGGACAAGGTGTTTATCACCGACACCGCCACCGGCAGGGTGAACGTTCCCAAAACGGCAACCGGCGGCCAATGCATAATCAAAACCGGTACGGGCGATATCGACATAAAGATCGGCTAAAAGCCAACAGAAATGCACCCGGCAAGAGTTCCATGTCTTGCCGGGTGCATAACTGTATATAACACCGTTTACCGGGCGATCCGCCATCGCCCCCACAGCACAAGCCGAAACAGCCTTCATCAAGAATATCCCACCCGAAACCCGCGTTACAGAAAAACAGGCACGGAACCACGTTCCGTGCCTGTCGCCTGAACCGGCAAATCGCATTTCTGCGTTCGATTACTTGCCGAAGTAGCGCTTCAGCAGGCCTTCGAATGCGCGGCCGTGCCGGGCTTCGTCCTTGGCCATTTCGTGAACTGTATCATGAATCGCGTCCAGATTCAGCTCCTTCGCCCGCTTGGCCAGCGCCATTTTGCCGTCGGTAGCGCCGTTCTCGGCATCCACCCGCATTTCCAGATTCTTCTTGGTGCTGTCGGTCACGACCTCGCCCAGCAGCTCGGCAAACTTTGCTGCATGTTCTGCCTCCTCATAGGCCGCTTTCTCCCAGTACAAGCCGATCTCCGGATACCCCTCACGGTGAGCGACCCGCGCCATCGCCAGATACATACCTACCTCCGAGCACTCGCCGGTGAAGTTGGCGCGCAGCCCTTCCACGATCTCCGGATCCACATCCCGGGCAATGCCGACCACGTGCTCCGCCGCCCAGGAACGCTCCGCCTTCTGCTCCACAAACTTGTCGGCACCGACGCCGCAGACCGGACAGACCTTCGGCGCTTCCTCGCCCTCATACACATACCCACAGACGCTGCATACAAATTTTTTCATACCGATTACCTCCATAATTTAATTGATTTTTTCTAGTATTTCCCGGCAAGCGGGACAATAACCGCTGAAAGTGATTTCCTCCCCCGTGACCGCATACCCTTTCGGCCGAAGCGACTCCACCGCAACTCTATCCAGGGGCACATCGCTGATCTGACCGCATCCGTTGCACCGGAAATGTCCATGAGGCGTCATGCCGGCATCGTAGCGTTTTTCCTCTGTCCCCGGGGACAGCTCCCACACCAGATGCGCCTGAACCAACGCGTGCAGGGTATTATATACGGTAGTACGGGAAAATGTGGGATGCTCCCGGCTCAGCGCCGCATACACATCCTCGGCCGCCGGGTGCTTATGCTCCAGCAGGTAGGCGTAGACCGCCAAACGCTGCTGCGTCGGACGCACCCCATGCTCCGACAAACGGGCCGCTATTTCCTGTGCTGTCATGGCATCCTCCATTCCGTAATCATTTCTGTTTTGTACTGATTACAAATATATAATACATCCACTTTTATAATTTGTCAAGAGCTTTTTTGAATTTTTTTGATTTCTATGAGACGGTCAGAAACAGCAGGCATTCCCACCGGGCAAGAGCCCCATGTTCCCGCGGCTTTTGACCGGTAATCCGAGATTCCGCCGCGATGCGCATGAAATGCACGAAAGAACGCAAAATACGGCCAAAGGGCCCCCTATGGCAACGATGCAGAATACAAACGATTGATATCCCCTGCTTGCCGGGTCCAACCACTGCATAAAGAGAACGACCGGGCGCCTGTTGGCGTCCGGTCGTTCTTCAAACGATCCGTTTCTGTCACGCATCGCTTTACGGATGTGTCAAGGAAAACTTCTCATACTGCTTTCGGTTATGGCGAAAAAAGCCGCGCACGGTCATCAGCACAAGCCCGCCCATGATCCCGTAATAGGCCGGCAGAGCCAACACCCATGCGCTCTGTGGCAGGCATTGCCGCACGACGGCGGCATCCAGAAGAATATAGATCAGCAAGCGGTGACTGTCCGCCACAAACGGACGGAGCATGGCGGCACGAGCAACCACCAGCGCCACACCCAGCACCAGCTTTGGCGCGTCCTTTGCGCTGCACAGCTCCGTCCCGATCGTCACAAGCCCGCACAGATAGATCGTCCCGTGACAGGCCATGGAGACATACACCTCCACCGGTGCATACGCTACATACAACGGCCCGCCTGCCGTGATCATCGCCAGATAATAGAAAAAACCGGCCATCAGCCCGGAATAGGCCGCCCAGCTGTGCAGCCCTTTTCCGGGAATCAGCAAAATCACGGGAACCACGAAATAGGCAACCGTAGAAAACTCGACCGGCAGCTGAGCCGTTCCCTCCATCAGCGGATATATGACGCCGTAGCGCAGCAGATTGCCACACAGCAATACCGTGCACAAAACCGAGATGATCTGTCGACGCTGCTGTTTCGGGCGTTGACACAACCGATAGGCCGCTACGTTGATACAGCCGAAAAACACCAGCGCCACTGCATTCAGGCCATACATCGCTCCGTCACCTCAATTCCGGAACCATCCCCAGGTATGCCAGAATTCCGGCGCACCGGCAGAGAGACTGCACGCCACATAGCCCAGGACGAAGCAGACCGCAAACAGCAGCAGCGCGGTCAATGCCACCGTGCGCAGCTGACGCTTTTTCCGGGGAACGAACTGCGGTGCGATCGGGAGACCGGGCAGTACCGCGCCGCCGCGGCTCCGGGCCAGCATATTTTGGCGGAACCGACCATAGGAACGGAATATCTGGCGGCAAAAAGCGCCGTACCAGATACACCCGACCACAGACAGCACACACAGCGCCGCCAAACTCAATCCAAGTATGGCTCCGCACCAATACGGCATGGGCGGCAGAGAAACAAACGCCAACCGCTCCAAATTGCCGATCAGGCACACACCGGTCAATCCAAAGGACAGCACACACGCAGCCAGCACCACGCCAAACGCAACCAGCAGGACTGCAAAAATGCCGAAAAACAGATCGACCCAACCCAGCCACAGCCAGGTCAAAGCCGCCGTGTGCTTCACCCCCGCCGGGGCGACCGCACCGAACTGTGCCGCCACTGCAACCGGGTCGCCCAGCCGGGCGGCGATCTCCTCATCCGTGTACCCGTCGGCCAGCTTGAACGCAAAATGCTGCTCATATTCATCCACCACATCGGCTACATCGGCGACATTTCTCTTACGCAGCTCCGATGCAAGCTGCGTCATAAATTCACTCTTAGTCATTCCACTCATCCTCCAATAATGATTGTACAGACCGGGCAAATTGCAGATACGCCGCGCGATCCTCCGCATAGGTGTCCCGGCCAAGCTGTGTGAGCGTGTAGTATTTGCGAGGCGGCCCGCCGCTCTCCTCTTGCAGATAGGTGGTGAGCAGTCCGTCGGTCTTGAGCTTCCGCAGGATCGGGTAAACCGTCCCGTCGGCAATGTCTATATGCCGGGACAGGTAATCGGATATTTCATATCCGTAGCAATCCCGCCTGTGCAGCAGCGACAGCACGCACAATTCCAGCACGCCCTTTTTATACTGCGTATTCACGGATATCCCTCCTTTTCTCTGTTTCACACTACTATATTATATTCAGTAGTTACAAAATGTCAAGTGTTTTTTGAAAATATGTTTTTTAACGGTTTTCAGCTATTTTATCTGGTGTCAGCCACTTTTCTCCATCGCAGATCATCGCCAACAGGCTCGATAGTGGCAAACCCGGTCACGGCAAGCCCGGTTGCGGTAAACCCGGTTAAAGTTCTCCAAAGTTATGTACGCAATTCGAGCACAACGCAATGTAGCAGAAAATGTAAGCACTATTTATCAATTTAGAATACAATGACAGAATTCCGCAAATACGAGGCGAAAAGCTTTACCTTTTCTACTCATAACAAAAAGCACTCCCATGACCGTAGGCTCATACGGCCGGGAGTGCTCCTGAGCAATCCATTTAATTGTCTTTATCCCATTTCCTCCGGGGCATCCGTTGCCGGCTGCGTATCATCGCTTTCCGGTCTCCGGAACACCCGCGCACGGGGAGCGCCCACCGATGCACTCTCCGTCAGCTCCTCACCGGAGAACCACCGCTTATCCGTGAAAATCAGCCCGGACTCGTCCTCACACACCAAATGCAGGCAGTCGTTACGCGGTTCAATGCGGTTCTCCTGCTCCTCGCCAACGCGCAGCTCCATCACGGTTTCCTTATTCTCCTGCCAATAGCACCAGGCTTTTACGATGTTGGCCTTTTCCGATTTGGCATACAGGGTCAGCGTGATGGCGCCGCTCTCACGAACCCCCTCGGCCGCGATCCCCTCCGAAGCCGAAAGGGCATTGTCCACCGTATACCGCACCCGGATGGACGACCGCCCGGCAGAGGACAGGAGCAGCAGAACGACCGGGGCAAGGATCATCAGGCGCATGGCGTAGTGGTTGACCGCCCGCCGCACATTGTTGAAATGAATGATCCATAGCGCACAGGTAGTAAGCAGATACACAGCTCCGATCCACAGATAGCTGCCGATAAACCGACACCGCATCGAAGCCGTCACTGCGGCATAAACGGTCAGGAGCGTCAGCAGCACCTGCCAGAAACCCCACTGCCGGTATGCTTTATCTGCGGCTTTGGAACCGCTGTCCCCGCTGCATCGGATCAGTATGTAGGCAGCACTCAAGGCCAAAACGGCATACGGCAGAAGCCGCCCATAATAGAACGCAACCGGCGCCCCCAGAAGCAACGCCAACAGAACCGCCAGACGCAGATTCACCCGCGAGAGCGAACGATCCAGAAATTCGATCTCCTCATCCTCCACATCAAAGGACAGATAGAGCAGAGCCACCACGACAAACGCCATAAAAAGCAGGAAACCGTACTTTGTCGGCAGCGCCGAGGTGATCCAGACAAAAGCTGTGCCGAAAAGCAGGACAATATACAACCGGGTGTCCGTTTCCCATGCTTTACCCCTGGCACGCAGCACGGCGGATTCCACAATTCCGAGGAAGAACAGCACCAGCAGGATCACCGCCTGATACCACTCAATCCGTTCAAACGCCATGGAACCGCGGAGCCGTTCGATCACCGCCACAGCCGCATCGGGATACAGACAGCAGCCGACCGCAAACAGCACAAACCAGGCCACCGCCCACAGATACACCCGCCGCGCCTCGTCTTCATCATTTTTAAGTGCAATCAATTCAAGGATTAGACTTACAGCGGCGACGCAGCAAAGCGGCAGCAGCAAACTTGTCTTGTTCCATGCCACAAACAGGTAGGAACAGCCCACCGTGCCGCCTATGAGGATCCCGTAGCGCAGGAGCGCGGCAAACGGGTATATGTGCTTACTGAACGAGCCCAGCATACCGTTGACCTTTACCGCGCAGAACACCGTCACGCCGAGGATGGCCAGTGCGCCGATCGCGATGCCCACATTCCGCGGAAAGAGCGCAGCCGTGGACAGCGCCCCCGCATAACACATCTGTATCAGCAGCATATCCAGCGCAAGCGCTCCCACTAAACTGCCGACCGCATCGGTGATCGTAGAGTTTTTATCCTCCGCACCGACAAAACGCAGGAAATAGTAGCCCAGCGTCAGCCCCAGCGAGAGCCATCCCCACCGGGAATAGTGAAACAGCAGATACAGAATATTCACCAACGAAAAAATGGCCGTGGACAGCAGCAATTCCGGATTTTTAGTCTTCATCTCATCACCCCCTCATCAAAGCGCAAAAAAGGTACAGAGCATCGCCAGAGAAAACAGCAGCGGGGTCGCCCACTGGATCCCGTTATACCGCAGCCGTATAAAGCTGAGGAACGATACTGCCAGAGACAGCAGGGACAGCACAATGGCGATCACCGGCCACACCAGATGCGTCGCCCCATAGGCCGAAAACTTTCCCATAGCCAGCAGCACCTGGAAAACGATCAGCGCCGCCGTGAGCAGACAGTTGGCCGTCATCACCTTGTGATTCAGCACCCTTTCGGCCAGAATGATGCGGATCTTCTGCCGTCTTTCGGAGGTCGTCGCGGCAGCGCCCAGCATCGTATAGTATTCAAAGGCTTTCGTGTAATTGGGAACGGCGGCATCAAAATAGTAATCCCCCAGAGCGCCATACGCCATGACGGAGCCGTTCCTCGCGGCCATCTCAAAATAGCGCACCGCCTCATCGTCATTCTTCTCGGTGACAAAGCCGCTGAAATAGCACACGCCCTTTGCATACTGAGCGTCGGCACAGCCGTTATCCGCCATGCGATTCAGCTGGGGCAGCAGCAGCTTCATTGCCGCCTCGTTTTTATCCCGGAAAGCCGTATCCGCCGCCTGGATGATCTGGTCATATTCCGCAGACGATTCAAACACCGTGTCGGTAACCTTATACCCATTTGGGGCGGGAATATAGGTCCTTGTCAGCGTCGTAGGCAGGGACAGCGCATAGAGGACCGCCACGGTCAGCTCCTTGATGACCGTGGCGGTCAATCCGGAGTGCTCCTGCGCGCAGGAGAGGATATTGTTGACGTCCGTCAGGCGTATCCCCGTTTCGGACTGTGGAATGTAGTCGGTGATATTGCTCGAACGGATGAACAATACCAGCTGATCCACAACGGTCGGGACGCACCCATCTCCATTCAGCAGCTCCGCCAGCGCCGCCGTATCTTTCAGAATATCGCGTCCGTGCTGCGCGACCTGCTTTTTCAGCGATGCGCCGAGAGCCTGATACGGGCCGGTGCGGCGGGTTTGCGCAGCGGCAGCGGGCGGAGAAACCGTCTCCTTCCCCGTCGTCGCATCGCCCAGCAGCGTCGTCAGATCCTTCAGGATTCTCGATTCATTTCCCATCGTCAGTCACCATCCATTAAATTCTCGCAGGCCAAAGCATCCAGCCACTGATCGGCCGTAAACAGTCTCCGTTTTCCGCTCAGCATCCGGTTTTCTTCCGGTGTACGTGCAAGATTCTCCCTGGAATACACCGTCTCAAACATCCCGCGGATCGTCGGCGGGAGGGCCTCCCACCGGTCGATGACCCGCTCCTCCGAGGAAACGGTGCCGATGCTGTTCCGGCGATCCTCCCGATCAAAGATAAACACCGGATTCTCATGATAGTGCCGGAACATCTGGATGTGCATATCCGGGTCCACATCCCGCTGCGCCACCATCATATCACCGTAGCCATCCATAAACCGCCCCTGGTACGGCATCCGGCCCGTAATCAGCCGGAACAGCACGGTGGCGATGGAATACCGATCGTCCTCCAGGTAGAACGCTTCGTCGGCGGACAGCCGCCGCCATGGCGGCAGGAATTCGATCCCGACCTCCTCCACCGCCGCGCCCAAGAGCTCCGGAGTACCGCGGTCGCACAGGGACATGGCCGATGAGAAATCCAGCAGGACCTCCCCCGTCCCCTCGTTATAGTACATTTTCTCCAGATCAAAGGCGTGATAGGCGTACCCACAGGCGTGAAGATTGGAAAAAGCAAGCAGGAAATGCCGGATCACCTTCTTCACCAGCGGGTTCTGCAACCCCAGCGTATCCGGAGAATACAGCAGTTTTTTCAGCTTCTCCATTTTCGGAAACGCTCTCCTGGGAAAAACCAGCCCGTATGCATCGTCTTCATCGCAGCCGACAATATCCGTCGGCCACAAAAAGCGCTGTATATCCACCGGATGCTCCACAAAATGCTTCCACTTTCTCGCAATGTCCGCGGTGTGAATGTACTTGGAATACCGGATATCCACCGGGTCCCTGCTGAAAAAATGTACGGTGTCCGTGACTCCGTCCTGTGCGGGCACATACAGATTGTACCCACTGAGACAGCTGAACACCAACGTATCCTCCATCTGTTGCATACTCAACCCCGATTCCGATTATTTCTTTTTTCCCCCGAACATTTTGCCGAAAAGGCCGGGCTTGCCCGACGCATGGCCGGTTTCCCCAAACATCCGGCCATCGTCCTCAAAGCTGCATTCCGGAACATCCGGGCTGCTTTTTTTCGGTTCACTGTGCGCCCCGCTCAGACGCTTTCGCTCCTCCTTAGCGCGACTCTTCATCGCGGCCTCGACATCTTTCTGATATTCCGCAACCGTCTTGGACAATGTCTTTAAGGTCTTGATCCGATCACTGTCGAAGCCGTATTCCTCCCGCCTGTCCAGAAGCTCATTCAGCCAGTGCCGGATGTCCCCGGCAATTGCCTGCATTCTGCGGCTTTCATACAGAGCAGCGCTGAAACGATCCGCCTCGCAAACCACCGGCAGCCCCCAGCGCATCATCTGCAACACCGGATTGGCCGCCCCATCCGACAGAGTGCACAGCTCCAGCCAGAAGCAAAAATGCTGTCTTCCTTCTCTGGCGGCCATGGCATCCACCACAAGCCGGCGAATCAGATTCACGGCCGTTTCCCGGTCGGCGGGGCTCAGCGTATTCTCCTGCCGGAACCGCCGGAGCTCCTTTTCCACCGCAATATAGCGCTCATCCGTGTAAGCCGCGCTGCGGCCGCCGATCACAGCATCATAGATCCGCACCAGACAGTCCACGTTGCTCTGCTTTTCCCATGCAGCCGCCGAAACGCCTTCTTCCACGTGCAAATACCGCATATTCTCGATGAAAGCATCCGTATAGCGGCAGGAGGAAAACCGGAAATTCTCCCAGAAATTCGTCTTGAGCCGGTCGGCCGCCTCCGCCTTGCGGCATTCTGCTCCGGGTATCTCCGACAAGGCCCGCTCCAGCTCCTGAAACACGGGCTGGACTCTGGATACGGTCACATCCAGCCGGACGAGCTGTGCAGCGCTGAGCGCACAGATTCTGGCGGCGGCCGCATCCGACAGGGCACCATCGTCCGGAACGAACCGCAATGCCTCCGCCCGGATCGCGTTCACCCGCTCCGACGAAGCCGCGCTCTCCATCAACCGCTCATAAAACCGCCGGATGATCTCATCGCCGCCTGCGGTCGCTTTCACTGCGCCGGCCCACTCGGAGAACACCGTCATTCCCTTCCGGTACTGCTGATCCAGAAATTCCACGGTATCGGAATCACCGCCGGACATCAGTGCCAGCAGAACGATCTTCTTATAGACCTCCACCAGATCGGGGGAAGCCGTGTGGTCCACACGCTGCTCCAGCCGCTTGAGTATCGTCTCCGCCGGTTGGATGCTCCGACGCTCCAGCAGCGTTAACAGGCCGCAGATATAGTCGTCCGCCACAGCGTTTTGCAGCGGCAGTTTGATCAGCAGCTCCAGCAAATACCGGCTCAGCTCCGCGTCGGTTTTTCGGTTCACATCGCTCAGCGTATTGGTCAGCTCATGCGCCAGATTCACGTCCTCCAGCTCCGCGTCATAGGGCTTGAGCAGCTGGCAGCGAATTTCCTCGATTCTCCGGCAATAGGCGGCAAACTCGCGCCGGGAGCTTTTCAGAAATACGTAGTAGGACGGGAATTTTTCCGGAGATTCCTCGATCTGCTGCAATTCCCGTTGCAGATTCGTCTCCCCGGTCTCGATATCCAGATAATATGCACCCGCCGGGACCCGGTCCACGAACATGACCCGCTTGAATTTCGCATACGGAAAGCTGTTCGCATTGGAAAAAGACAGCTGATACCGCAAGGAAACGGGCAGCGCCGACAGAATGCAGTAGATCGCCGCCTTGATCCGATCGACAGCATTTTCGCACCGCACATACAGCGGGAGATCCGCCGCAGAGGACAGCACCAGATAAACGCACGCCAGCAGGGTTTTGTATGTATCCTCCGTCAGACCGCACCGGCGCATGGCGGCGTCAATATCCAGCGGCGCATCCAGCGTCAGCCCTTCGGGGATCGCCGCCGTCTCCTCCTTGGAAAAGCGGAAATTGGCGTCGGATACGGCGAGAATGCCGTTCGGATCGGCATAACTGCCCTGTGCCGGAAACATAAACCCATGGGCAAACATTTTCGGCCGCCCGAAGCTGTCCCGCTCGCCGTATCGGGCCTTCAGCAGGCACAGCGTATGCTCGCCGGAGATCAGTTCAAACAGATCCACCGGCGCGCCCTGTGCATCCAGCAGCACATCCGTCCCCATATTCTGCGGCGTACAGCCGTTTCCGATGTTTTCAAAAAAGGAGAGCATCTGCGGCGGAGTGTCCGGAGACACATTCAGCACCTGCCAGTTGTTCGCTGGCTTTCCGTAACATGCCTGGTAAAACTCCATCTTCATTCCCCTTTCGTCACGATGGGCAGATTCCGGTATTCATCGGTCATCGGCATCCACTCGTTTTTGACCAGCACCTGCGGAGCGATCCGGATGCGCTCCTCCTCATACTCCGCAAATTCGTCCGGCTGCTTTTCCAGATAGGGTTTTCCGAACATCTTCTTCCGATATATATACCGGTCGGCGTGTTTGATCTTAAAGGGGCGCCGCACCCGCTCATTGGAACGAATGAACCCGAACTGCTTAAACATCCAGAGAATCGGCTCCTCGATCCGTTTCGGCTCCGGGCGGTTCACCGGCGCATAGAACCCCTCCTCCGTCGCCGCGCAGGCACAGCCCGTGGCGCTGACGGAGAAGAAATTGTAGTTCCAATAGCCGGTGCTCAAATTCTGGCACACCGCCTGCGCGTTATGCAACATCAGATCCTTTAGGCCGTGATCACCCATGACCAGTTCATTCAGAGTTTTTCCGTCAAATTCCATCACCGGCAGACCGCTCTGGTCCAGGCCCGTGCTGTGCACCGTCTCCTGCGCGATCGGCGGCAGGATGCCGTAGCACTGGTCGCTCTTGGACACGCAGACCGCAACGGGGATCTTGCACTTGCGATTGGTTCTGTTTTCCAGCACCGACCACAGGGTATTCAGAGCCAGAGACGGCTCGTCAATCTCATCCTCATCCATATCCGCGGACAGAAAGCCCAGCTGCTTGGGGTCGATGAGGAGAATAAGCCCGTCCGAATGCTTCACATACTGGGCGAAATCCTCCATATCCTCGGCACGGCGGCAGTTTTCGCCTGCAATATCGTACAGCACAATGGTGTCGGTCTTCTGCACGGTCCCATCGCTGCGCACGATATCGTAGAACATAGGCTGAGACAACCGTCGCGGCGACGTACTGTCCGGAAGCGGCATTCCTTTCTTCACCACATTGTTCTCGATAAAATTCGTCTCATGATCGGAGGTGAAATAGGCGTTCAGCCCCACCTTGGAGGCGAAATCCGTCATGTTTTTCAGCAGCTGGCTGATATACACCGTTTTCCCCGAGCCGGTGATGCCGATGATGGAAATATACTTCACCTTATTTTTGCCGAAGCCCAGCGGGAACGGATTGTGGCAGAAAGGGCACACCCGGTTATGGGTCGTTTTGCCGAAAACGTCCACCGCCTGCGTCACAAAGCCGTCCATGTCGGGCACCAGCCTTGTGACCCCGTTGTTGGGGCCGATGATGGGCAGCTCCCACGGATTCTGCACATTGCCGGAGCGACTGGGCTGCTCCGTCGTCCGCCCCTCAAAGCTATCCCAGAAAGCCTGGTACACCGGGTCTTTCCGGATGAGAAAGCTCTTGTAGGTGTCAAACGTTTTCTTCCTGGCAGTTCGCTCGTCGCCGCTGTTCATCATCTCGATGTCCAATTCTGAATACCCCAGCTTCTGCTCTATTTCCCGCGGGCTGCTGAAATAGGTGCCAGAGCGAAACAGCACCTTGGTGTGCGGGATCGGCTCCCCGTTCCCGCCGGAAGCCCGGTTGAAGCAATACGGACAGGTGATCGTATACGCGCTGTCCTCCGCAATGTGCCTTTGAGTGGTGTCTGCCATACCGCATTTTCCCCCTAAACTTATCGGATGATAATTCCCTGATTATCCGACATAAATCGGATACTGTCATTCCTGGCCGCTTTCACAACAAAGCTGCCGCCGTCTTTCACCACCTCGCGGGGAAAGGAATAGGTATAGACGCTCCCCGCCAACCCATACTTGAGATGGCCGTCTGCCAGATTGGGATAACCCTTATCCAGCATGATCCGATGGTAGCCGCTGAAAACCGTTTCCTTCTTAAACAGGCCGGTGCGCTTTTCCACGAGTATGGGTTCCGTCCGGATCACCACGTCCACCGTCATGGAAAAGACGGCGGAGGACTGCATATCCGCCGGCACATACACGACCGCGGCATCCCCCGTCCCGTCGAATCCGTAGACCGCATAGTATCCGGGCACATTCCGTATCGCAAAACCGCCGTCCCGCCGCAGCTCGTCATGCGACACCAGAAAAAACGTAACCTGCGGGCTTTCGGCCACCGCACTCCGATCGGCGATGAGCGCCTGTATATGCGCGCTCAGGGCATTGTGCAGAGCGTCGTCGGGGCTATCCTTTTTCAGCAGCGCTGCCTGCCGCGTCTCGGCGAACACGATGAGATACTGGCTGTGGCCCACCGATTTCCAGTTCAGTACGACCCGGTTCTCCGACGGTCGTTTCTCGATTTCATAGATGCTCTTATTGGCGCTGTCGGTATATATAACTTCCATACTAAAACCTCACATCAACAGATCGGAGGGCTGACACAGGATCAGCGAAATGGCCTCCAGAGCGTCGTCATATCCGGTATTGACATACTGCACCAGCGGATCGTCCTTGAAGGTTTCCTGCAAATGCTCAAAGAGCTTCGTGCAATTCTGCCCGTCGGCATCGGCGGTATGCAGCATATACACCGTGGCTTTCCGGTGGATGGGGAGATTGCCGTACAGGCGGATCAAATCGTCCGCCCGATCGGTCAGAGTCTTGCTGATCTCTCGATAGATCCGATCCCCCGATTTATTCAGCCGCCGCTCCCATTCATCAATGAAGGGCAGGGAGAATGTATCGAGATTCGCCTGAATGACGCTCCGGAAGCAATCGAACACCGCGGACAGGATGGCGGCGGCATCGTTATCCGCCCGGCCGATCTTCATGAGCGCGGCATGGCCGGCGGCACTGTTCAAATACGTCTCGGTCAGCAGCCGGTATACGGTCCCGATCTCGTCGTTTTTCAGAGGGATGATCTTCTGATACGCCGCTTGCAGCGCCTCGATCCTGGCCGCAAACGCGCGGGCATTGTCCCGCGCCGCCGTCAGGCAGCGCTTGAACTGCGGATAGATCACATTCCTGCGCAGGCGTATCTCGATCTGTCTCTTAAAATACTCATACACGCCCAGCTCCTCATTCGGGGTTCCGCAGCTGAGCTGTTCAAACACGCGATCCATAGTGGCATCGTCCAGGGCTTTCAGCTCGCTGACAGACAGGCGACTGTACAAAAACTCCTGAAACTGCTGCACGCAGGGCGTGCAGTCCATGCCGCCGGACAGCGCCTTTTCGATGTACCGATCCACAAAGTCGGCCACCGCATCGTCGTATGTATACCCGCAGAAAGTGCGGAATTTACACTCTCCGATATTCTCCAGCGCTCCCACGGCGGACTCCCGCAGCGGAAGATGCTCGATCGCCTCCAGATCCACCCGAACATCCAACGAGGACAGGAACCGCTCGCATATTTCGCTTTTCCCCGTGTCAAACTCCAGCTTCTTGATCCAGGTATTCCAGTCGCTGTTCCCGCTCTCCCGGGAAATGTCCGCATAAACCGCATCGAGAATCAGGCCGTCGATCTGGATTGCGATCTTACGGTTCGGTTTCTCGCAGAGCACATAAGATACAGTATATATGGAGCGATCATACAATGTTGCAAACCGGCTCTTATAGTCTGCATCGTCCAGCGACGATACGGCGTCGTTATTGGACAGAATAAACAGATCGGCTACGATCCGGTACAGCTCGGAGATTTCAAAGACCTCGTTGTCTCTGGTACGGGTGGAAAGAATTACGACAGAATCGTACAGGGAATTTTCGGCAAGGAATCCTTTGATTTCTCTGGTCAACGACTTTTTCGCCAGAGCATCATTCAGCAGGACAATGAGCATCCGCATCTTCTTGCCCTCGATGAGCCGGTCAAAGGTGTCAACGACCCGATAAACCCGCTCAAAATCCGCAACTGACTCCATATTCGATGTATCGACCGTATTATAGACCAGCAGCTGCGTCATACTGGCGAAGGAATCATGCTCCCGCTGGACGGAATCGACCGCCCCCAGCAGCTCCTCCGAAGAAACGCTCGACCCGTCCGTCAGGCTCCAGAATTCAACGGCTCCCTCCGAGGTCGTTACTTTCCGATTCATCAGGTCAATCAGGGGCTGAGGCAAAGCGCTTTCAAGCTTTTTCGTCATTGACCTGCGCTCACCCGAAAAGGAATACCCGTAGCTCACCAGATGCTGCAAGGCCTGGGGCCAGATCCTCTCCAGCTTCGCCGCGATGGAGGTACACGCCTCCGGCGTGAACGCGTCGTTATACAAACACAGCATGGGATAGTGGGGCCGGTTCCCCACCATTTTCGTGCCCCGACTGTTCTTTTCCAGCTCCCGCTCGGACAGCGCTATCAATTCGGATATACTGTTCATATACACCCTCGCCTTTTCATATGCGCCGGTGTCCCGGCTCAAAGGACGGGACACCGGCTGCTCGGTAAACTGCGGTTTTATCGCGTGGCGGCAAAATTCGTCACTTCCATGGCAAAGGCCTTGAGGAATTCCGCAATCTCCGCCAGATCGTCGTTAAAGGACGTATGGGCCACTGCCAGCATGGCGTTCACCCGCTCAGGAGCAATCCACTGCTTCACTTCCGCGAGGGTGGCGTCCACCGTTTCCTTTTTATTCAAGAGGGCGTCCTTGACCGAGGCAGTGATCTGCTGCTGCACATCCTCCCCCACGGCGCAGAAACCCTTATAGGCGCTGAACAGCGGCAGGCTCATGCCAAAGGGCACGCTGTCGATGGTTGTCATCGCCACGGATTCTTCGATGCCGAAAGAGGTGTAGCAATACGCGTATTCGTAGTCATTCACCTTTTTGACCGTGCCGGTCATCACCGCCATGGCAAAATTGTGAATATTGGTGCGGTTCGTCTCTTTGCCGCGCACCAGCTCCTGAATCGCCTGCAGCTTCTCGTCATAGGCCTTCAGCAGCGACACCTGCTCCGTCAGAATCTGAATATGCAGCCGGGAGCCGAGGATGTGATCCCGGACAATCAGCTTCCCATCGACCGTCGGGTACTGCGAGCCGGGAATCACCCGGAAGGAACGAACGGCAAAGGACTTTCCTTCCCGATCCTTCAGGAATGCCGCCGCCTTGGCCGCATCCTGCGTGTCGATCAGCTTCTGCATCACCGCAAGGCACGCGTTGGCCTCGTCGGCATCCAGCGTGTTCAGGTGATACTCCACGCTGTCTCCGATGTTCACCGATGTCACAATGCCGTTGGCGGTGGCGAAATCGAACATCGCCGCATTCTCCACATCCTCGGGGGTATACATTTCTTTCGAGATGCAGCTGATGGGCGACACATTGATGAGCCGCCGGCTGTCCCGGGCATCCCGGGCAGTGCCCTCGTACAGATGGGAACCGACGATCTTCTTCTGCCGATAGTTCTCCTTATAGACACTCACACCCTTATATCCGAACAGCGGCACGCCGCATAAGAAACGGAACACCGTGATGCGGTCGGTGGACCAGGCGGTTCGGACCGTCACATCCGAGTTGGCGGCCACATATTGCTCCGCCGCCGCCTGAATGCAGGAGGATACATTGGGGATCGACAGATACCCCATAGGACTGGGATCCGCCAGACTGTATATCCCGCTCTCCGTCCAGAAGAGGGGCGCAGCCTTGCTGCCCAGCGGGGTGATGATCTCCTCATACACCTTCTTTTGCAGCAG